>Ga0181573_10000138_pt1 | contig 71460 bp, 39 predicted proteins | sample 101ome_25_FD_148643 | JGI IMG/M metagenome (GOLD analysis project Ga0181573, IMG submission 148643) | Coastal salt marsh microbial communities from the Groves Creek Marsh, Skidaway Island, Georgia - 101409BT metaG (spades assembly) | ecosystem: Environmental > Aquatic > Marine > Intertidal zone...
CCCTGAAACATGCCCTGACACTGGTCAAGATGGGACACGGCCGGGTCTGTGCACCGCCAGAACATCCCGCCGAATACCTGTACGCCGAGTATGCCAAAAACCACAAACTGGAACACGCCGAATATCAGAACGTTGCCGATCTGCGGCAGCGACCGAGCCAGCGTGGCCATGACCATCTGCATGCCTCGCAGGCGCCTGACCATCCGGAGCGGTCGCAACGCGCGCAGGATCCTGAAGCTCCGTACGATCGTCAGGCTCGAGCTGTTGAGCACGAGTGAGAGCACGGACGTGACCACGATCAGTCCGTCCAGGCAGTTCCACGCGTCTCTCAAGTACGCGCCCGGGTGCAATACGAGCCCCATCGATATGATCTTCGTGCACATCTCCATGAAGAAAACGGTGGTGAACGAGAGGTCCAAGCCGCGGAGTACCTCGTCCGTGCTCGAACCCGGTTTTACCGAGGGGTCGTCCACGATGAGTGCGATGCTCGAAGCGAAGATGAGCAGCAGCACGACGTACTCGAACTTCTTGTCAAACGCGATCATGAACACGACGCGGCGGAACGGACTCTGCGGCGAGAACGCGAAAAGGCTCCGGTGTTTCATGTACACCGGGGGCGCCTCGCCTCCGGTGAGGATGTTATCCTCCCCGACCTTCTTCTGCGCGTGCTTCGGCCGCTCCCTCAGCTTAGCGGGCAGGTTGACGATGACGTCGCGATCGGGGACGCCGTCCGTGCGCCGCTTTCCGTCAGCCGCGCCGCCTCGAACCACAACCCCGATGTGGGGCAAGCAGAGATCCTCCGGCATGGATTCGAGCAGCACGTCGTTGTTGGTGATGGGCTGGAACTTCGCCATCTCCAGACGTCGAGCTTCCATGCGATGCATCATATCCTTGGCGAGCTCCTGCGTCTTGACCCGCGTCGCCGCGAGCGAGACGCCCATCGAGAGACCGGCGCCGACGGAGGACGTCCTCGACGGGGGCTTCTTCGACGGCGTCGCCGGCGTGCTGGTGGTGTTCTGCTCACCGTCCCGAAGAGGGTCGAGATTCAGCGGCGGCACGTTGGCGAAGCGGGTCCTGCCCCCCGCGCTGGCCGGGCGCTGGTCGGCCATGCCCGCGAGGTTCTCGTTTGATCCCATCAAGCCCGCGCCCGCCGATATCAACTGCGCAAACGCCCGCCCCCTCGTCTGCTCCGGCGTGAAACCCTCGCGTTGCCGCCGACTCGCCAAGCCCCTCTGCCGCGCCGCGTGCATCCTCGCCATCAACGAGGGTTCGCCCTCGCCGTCGCCCTCGCCGTCGCCCTCGTAAGCCTCCGTGACCGGCCCGGGCCCCGACGATGTCTTGCCCTCGTCTCTCGCTCCGAGCGCCGCGAGCTGCTCCGCGAGCGTCGGCGCCGGGATACCCATCCTGTTCATACCCCCCTTGGCGCCCGCGGCTGCCGCGCGACGGCCCATGGTGACGCGCGACTCGGAACCCTCCACCGGCGCGAGCGCGGCGGTTCCCTCCGGGGGCGCCCCCTGAGCCACCATGCGGTACAGCCTGTCGAGGAGACCGCCCTCGCGCCTCTGTCGCACCTGCGCGCCGAACGGCGCCGGCTTCTTCCGCGCGGAGCCGGCGGCCGGCTCGGGATCCAGGGTGAACGGCGCCTTCGGTGGCGGCGTGCCCCGATCGGTTGACGACGTAACCCTAAGTCCTAACCCTCCGCCGGCCGACGACATGCCCTCCAACGCCGAGGTCGCGTCGGGTCGGTCCGCGACGCCCGGAGGGACCATGCGCAGAGCCTCCCTCGCGCCGCCGCCGCCGGGGCGCGCTTCGGGCGCGCCGGGGAATGCCGGGGCTCGGCCGGAGGCGCGCGCGCGGGGCTGAGCGGCGACCCGCGCGCCGACCGTTTTTGCCGCCGTTTTTGCCGCCTCGGGGCTCTTCCAGTCTCTTCCGGGTTCGCGTAGAGGGGGCGTGTTCTCGTGCGAGACGTCGTCTCTCGTCCCCCCCCGCCGTTCAAACGACGTCAACGCCGAGCGGCGCCGAAGCGTGCTCGGCGAACGCGACGATTCGGGCGAGGGCAACGCGGTGGAGCTCGTCGTCGTCGGCTCGCCGCTCTCGATTCCCAGGGCTCGAAGCTTGGCGGCAACCTCCGGGTCGACCCCCTCACCCTGGTAGCCGCCCACGTTACCGCTGCTCCGTTCCCGCGCCAGCCGCGCGGTCTTCTCCGCGAAGGACATTCCCGACTTCATGGACGGCGCCCGGCCGACCCTGCCGTGCGCGGCGAGGGAGCCGAAGCCGAGCTCGTGCGCCCTGGAAGCGTAGTCTCCGTACCCGCCGTCGTAGGACAACTCGGTCCCGTCATCTTCCTCGCCAGAGGACCCGGATAGGACCGTGTCTGTCTTGGTTCCCACCGCAGAGAGCGTGGACGGGTCCCAGCCCATTCGCCTGGCGACCTCCTCGCGCGACAGGTTCTGACCCTGCGCCTCCGCTCTCTGAAGCGTGTCGGCGAAGATATCGTCGAGGACGCTGCCAGTGCCGTCGACGCTGCCGCTGATGTTCGAGTACGTGCCGGTCCTGGAGCTCGATCTGCGGCCGGACGTCGACGTGAGTAGGGTGCTGGTGTCAAACCCGGAGACGGACGCGGCGGCGGCGGCTTCTTCCTCCTCCATCAGCTGCCGCCTGGATTTTCTGTTCACAAGCTTGGACACCGTGGTCATCAGCGCGCGTCGCCGAGCCTTCTTCCGCTCCGTGTCCTGCTGCAGGATGGCATCCTCGAGCTCTTCGCCTTCAAGACCAGTGAGGTCGGTGTAATGACTCCTCGACGACATGGAGCCACTCTCCGGCGATGACGCGGTGGAGCGACCGTCGTAGTTTGGATCCTGCCACCTATCGCCGGCCATGCGAATACCGGTGATGGCTTTGTTTGCGGCAGCCCTGAACTTGTCGAGCGGCCGCCTCGCGCCGTGCAGCTGGACGGTCTTTCGCTCCGCCTCCTCCACTTGCTCCTGGTTCACCGGCACCGCCACGCCGACTGCTAAGGTCTTCTTCAGCTCCTCCTGGGGATCCACCTGTTGAGTCGTGAACTCGTCCTCGGGGGCTCCATCCTCGGCATCGTCCTCAGAGGATTCATCCTCCCGCGGCTCCCCCTCGCCGTCGGTCTCACCGTCGGTCTCGCCCCCGTCCGTCGTCGAGTACAGCGTCGGGGCGCGCTTTTTCTTCTTCGTGTCCTCTTCCTCGTCGGAGGACCAGTCGTCGTCGTCGCCATAGCTCTGCCCGGTTTCCCGGAGCCACACGCGCATGGCGGCGGCTTCCTTGGCGAAAAGCCTGCTCTTCCTCGTGGACATTCGCTCGGTGATGACCTCAGCCCCGCCAGTTCTGGTTAGATCGCGTTTATCGCCGTAGAGCATCTGCTTCTGCAGACGCTCCTTCTCCTCGCGTTCCAGCCGCTCGTCCTCCGTCTCGAGAGAGAAGTTGAACACCATGTTCGCGAGGAGGAGGTCAAGTATGATGAAGTGGCCCAGAAGCATCCACGCGACGAAGAAGAGAGCCGCCCACTTACCCTCGCTGTCCATACCGTTCCACATCGCGTTGTACCAGTCGCTACCCGTCAACATCTCGAACACAAGCAAGAACGAGTTTCCGAACGAGTCGAAGTTCTTCCGTTGGCCCGCGAAACCGTCACCGCCGCCGAAGATTTGCATGCCAAGCACCGAGAAGATAAACACGAAGAGCAACGTGAGCAGAAGGAAATCGAGCATGCCCATCAGACCCCGCGATATGTTCTCCATGAGCTGTCGCATGCGCTTGTACTGGCGCAGGAACTTGACCGATCGTAGTACGCGCACCAGGCGGAACGCGCGCAGCACCGACATGGACGACTGCGACGACAGCATTTCCACGATGGACACGATCACGATGGTGGCGTCGAACAAATTCATCCGATCGCTGCAGTACGCCAGCACGCCGAGGCCCAAAACTTTGAGCACCATCTCGAGCGCGAACGCGAGCGTGAGCAACACGTTGATCTGCTGCAGCAAATCGAAGAGGTTCTGGTCCATTCCGTGGTACTCCGACGCCAGCGTGACGGTGTTTGCGACGATGAGCAGCGTGACGAACCGATCGAACCACCTGTTGGTCACCAGCGCCTTGAGCGGCTTCTGGTAGAACCACTCGCTCTTTAGGAACCGCTTGGCGCGGATGAACCAGGGCTTACGGTTCAACCGCCGCTTCATCCGTCGCGCAGCCTTACCGTCCTGCGCCGTCCCGGTCTTTCGCTCTAGCACGGACGTCTTGTGAAACTCGGCGATGAGCACCGAGGTTATCAGCGTCATCGCGAAGAATCCGCCGATGAAAACCGCCGCGACGAAGAACACCTCGACAAGGTCGGGGTTACCCGTCGCAGCCTCCAGCTTGTCGCTCACGTCGCTCCAGCCCCGCATCGTGATCGTCTGAAACACGACGAGCGACGCCCAGAGGATGTTATCGAAACTGGTGTACCCCCTGTTCGGAGCGAGTCCCGAGTCCAGGCAGAACTCGCCGACGCCGCAGAGCCGACCGGCGTTCCCGGGGTCGCACGGCAGGTTCGCCTCCTCGCGGATGAGAACCTCGCCGCCGTGCGTGAAGCACCTGTGCGTCAGCTCCCCGGCGAACATGTCGATCCCCACCACGCCAAACACGAAGAAGAGCCACACCAGGATCAAGCACGCGTTGCCCACGAAGGGCATGGAGTCTATGATCGTGGTCACCAGCACTCTCAGGCCGGGGACGCCGCTGATGGTGCGCAGGGGCTTGAGCGCGCGGAGGGTTCGTATCCCCGACACGTTCCCTCCCCCCGCCATCCCGACGATCGTGAATATCAGCGCGACCCAGCCCGCGACGACGATGACGAAGTCCAGGAAGAACCAAGGGTTCTTGAGGTACGCCCCGGGACCGATGAGGAAATTCCTCGCGACGATCTGGATGACGAACTCGACGGTGAAGATCACCGTGAACGCCATCTCGACCAGGTTCAGCATCTGATTCCCGCTCGAATCGTCGGGCTGGGTCGGGTCGTACATGGCGAGGAAGGCGCAGTTGACGACGATGGCCGCCATGACCGTGCGATCGAACCACTTCCACCGGATGAGCCTCCACGCGTTGCGCCTCACCCGCGACTTCTCGTGGAAGAGGTACAGCGACGTGTTGTTCTCGTTCACGCGCGTCCACCACTTGGGGAGCCACTCGATGAACCTGGTGATGGGGCCGCGCCGGTCGCGTTTCTTCATCTTTTCCTTTCGAGCCTTGGCTTCCGCCGCGGCGACCATCCTCATGCGCTCCTCGAGCGACGGGCCCTTCTTCTTGGCCGGGTTCTTGACGACCGGCATCGTCGCGAATCACGGCACCCGCGCGGCGACACCCTACCCGCCGTGTATCTCACGTTTCTACCGCCTCACGCCGCGCGATGTGGCATATACGAGCTTGTATCTATTCGATATCCGCCGATATCTGGCTCGATACCGCGCGACGCCTGCGCCTCGAGCCACTGCGGTCCGGAACTCACGAGACTGCATCCCACCACGCTCCAAGCGGAGCGTAACGGTCCTTTCTCGGTCGGACACTTTCAGTTACAACCGACCATCACCTCCCCGCCGCTACTCGTCCCCGTTCCTCCTCCACCTCGCGATCGCGTCCATGGCGTTGACCACACTCGCGCGGGTCCTCTCCGCGGCCACCTGTTCCAACGCCGCCGCCGGGGCGCCCCGCGTCCGGGCATTCGCGTCCGCCGAAGCACCCCGCGTCGGTGGACCAACCTCGCCGTTTCGCAACCACCGGGGCCGAGCGCCGCCTCTAATCTCCTCGCCCGACGCCACCTCGGCACCCACCCTCGCCCTCTGCCTCTCTCGCGCGTCCCTCGCGTCCGCCAGCCGCACCCGCAGCTCTTCCTCGTGCACGCTCAGGGCGTCCAACCTCGCGAGGATCGTCCTCTCCTCCTCCCTCAGCCGGTACAATTCGCCGTAGTTGCGCCGCATGTACTCCGTGTCGAGGGGGTCAAAGTATCGCCGCGCGCGTTCCCGGACGCCATACTCCGCGTCTTCCTCTCCCTCGGCACCCGCGTCTCCATCATCGGCACCCCCGACGGCACCCCCTCCATCCTCGGCACCCTCCGGGACGAGCCGCGGCTGCGCCTCCAGCGAGTCGAGCCACGCGCTCTCCTCCTCGTGTTCCACCCGGAGCCGGTCGAGCGTGAGACGCAGCTCGGCGGTTGTCGTCGCGGAGGTACCTTCCGTCGCGGGGTATTCGCGGTCGAGCGTCTCCGACGGCGCCTCCGACGGTGCCGGGTTCGTCGCTGAGGAGATCCCGCGGGTGGGTTTCAGGAGATCCACCCGCGGAGGTCTGCACGCGCACCGGCACAGCGGGCAGGTCGGCGAGCGCTGAAGCCAAGTCCGGATGCACCCGAGGTGGAACTGCGAGTGTCCGCACGGTAGCACCTTCAGCGCGTCGCCGTCCTCGAACCCGACGTAGCACACGGCGCACTCGTCCGAACGCGCGGCGCCGTCTTCGCGGTCGAGGCCCGGCCACGTATCGTCCGGGAGTGAGGTGAACTCGTTCGGCTCGAGTCCGCGGATGGCAGCCCGAAGCCTGGCGTTGGCGTCACTCTCCTCGACGTGCTGCGCGTGTATCCGGTCCACGATCCTCCGCAACGCCTCGTCGCTGAGGAGATCTCCGCCCCTGCGTCGTCGCCGCGCGGAGGACGGGAGCAGATCCGGCTCGACGTGGTCGACGCCAGGTCCGATGCCTGGGTTTCGCCCGTCGGCTCGTCCTCCGATGGTTTCTGCGCTTTCGAGGTTGGAGGCAGCATCCACCGCCGCTTCGAGAGCGGTGGTGACTCGCGCGCTCGCGCGGAGCTCGATGCGTGCCTCGCGCGCCGCGCGCGCCGCGCGGAGCTCCCGAAGGAATTCCGACATGGACAGGCGCCGCGACGAGTGGGGTCAACGCCCTCACGACGGTGTGCCAACTTTGCACGGCGGTCGGTTGCACCGCGATCACAAGCAAAAATTTCAAAAAACACCTCTGGAGCTCTACGGCCCGCGCCCACAGTTGACACGCGCCCGCCCTTCAGCATGGCGGAGCTGGTGGCCACAGTCAGTGGCGCAGACGTCAAAGTCTGGCGCCCCGATTCGCAGGTGCGCGCCGCCGGCGACTCTTCCGATTCCCTCCGCTCGCGAGCGCAAATCTCAAAACTCGCCCAAAACTCACCATCGTGCCCTCCTCTACCAACCCCCCAAGCGTGCCGAGTGCACCGCATCTACCGCGCTCCGATGCGAGGTGAGCGCGCTCCAGTGGAGCCCTACCAACGGTGCGCTCGCCTGCGGCGGCTTCGACGGACGCGCGCACCTCCTCAAGCCGTCCGGAGAGCTCCTCGGCGTCATCCCCCACGCGTCATCGCCCGAGGACGTCGCCGAGGCGAACGGAGCGATCAACGCGCTGGCGTTCAGCAAGGGCAGCCGCTACCTCGCCACCGGCGGCGCCGACGCCGAGGTGGTCATCTGGGACCTCAAGCGCAAGTCAAAGCTCAAGACCCTGTCCGGGCACGTCGACGAGGTCAACGCCGTCGTCTACTCGCCCGGCGATCAGCACGTGGCGTCTGGCGGCGCTTCGGGCGCGGTGCTCCTGCACTCGCCCGTCTCGGGCCTCGCGGTGGGCGAGATGCGCGTCGTGTCCGACGTCCCGGACGCCGACGGCGGCATCACCAGCCTGCACTACTCCCCGCACCGGCGGCAGATGCTCGCGAGCTCGTCGATGGACGGGCGCGTCCAGCTGTGGGACACCGGGATACGTCGGCTGGGTCAAAACTTGCAGGCGGCGGCGGGCGCGTCGCCGTGCTGGCAGGCGTCCTTCTCGCCGACCGCGTCCGGCCTCGTCGCCGCCGCGTGCGGCGACGGGCGGGTGACCTTGCTCGACGTCAACGCCCCGGGCGCGTCCAAGGGCGTCGGGTCCATCGCGCTCGGCGCCGAGGCGAGGTGCCTGTCGTGGCGTAGCGACGGCAAGGTGATCGCGGCGGGCTCAAGTGACGGCCGGGTCGTGTGGATCGATCCGAGGATGCTTTCGTCGTCACTCGGGGCCGGGTACGGCGGCGCGGGGAGCGCGGTGCTGTACACGACCGCCGCCCACGTCGGCGCCGCGCGGAGGGGCGGCGTGCGCGCCGTCCGGTGGCAGCACGCCGCCGCCGACGGCGGAGCGGCGGCGCAGCTGGCGGCGGCTGGCGAGGCGTCGACGCCTACGCCCATGCGCCATTCGCGGCCGGCGCCGTTCGCGTCCACCGGGGCCCACGCGTCTTCGCTCGATCTCGCGTTTCCATCCCCGGCGAGTGCTATGCCGACGGGTAAGGAGAACGTGGTGGATGGAACGAACGAACGTCGGATGGAGGCGATGAAGGAGGATTCTCGGCGCCGCGTCGAACGGTTGATGTCGGCGCGGGCGTCGGGCGGGACCCCCGAGTCCGTCGACGCGGCGGCGAGACCGAGCCTCGGGGACGATGTCGCCGCGTCGCCGCTCGCGCTGACGCCGTCGCATGCGAGGATCAGCGGCGGGTCCGCGCACCACGAGCCGCTCGGGTCGATGGCGTCGTTGCGGGAGATGCTGCGGGAGATGGCGGCGGAGCAGCTCGAAGAGCAGCGGCGAATGATTCACGCCGAGGTTAGAAACGTTCACGTCGAGCTCATCAAGCAGTTTCACACTTTGCAGGAGGAGCAGATCGCCATGTTCGATGAGCTGAGGGGCGCGCAGAGGGAGCTCGCGAAAGAGGTGGCCGCGCTGAAGAAATCCCAGGGCGAGTTCGTCAGGCGGTGAGCATAGCGAAGAGATGAATCCGATGTTGGTATTACACCAGGAGAACTCCGTTGACGCATCCGTCGTTTTCCGGGTTGTTTGTGATTTGCGCGTACTTGCCCCACACAACCTTGCCGCCCGGCGTGACCAGTCCGAGCTCCGAGACGTTCACCTCGATCACCGTACCTTTCGTCAGCACGCCGAGGGACGAGTACATCGGACCGTTGGGGTTCTTCTTGACGCCTAGGATGTCCAGTTGAAACGTGCACTTGAGCTCGGGGTGCGTGACGTGCGCCTTGGTGAAGCGAAGGCCGGAGGGTCGGATGAAGCGTTCGTATTTCGGGGGCTTGCGCGTGAATCCCGGTCCCACGAACGTGGCCTTGGTGATCATCCGTTTCCAGCTCTTCTTCTGTCGCTTCCCAGACCGCATCACCCTGAACATCTCATCCTCCGCGATCGGCCGCACCTTGGGCAGAGGCACCTCCCACTTGCCCGCCTTCTCCTTCCGTTTCTGCTTGATGGTGTTGGACAGCACCTTAGCCCGCGACGTCTGCTCGCGGTCCAGAAGGTACGCCGGGATGGCGCCGGGCGCAGCCTCCTCCTCCACCTTGTGCTTGTTGGTTCGCTCGCTGTGCTGCTGGATGGTCTTCTTCATCGTGATCTTCTCGCTGTGCCTCTTCTTGGCGTACAGCTTCGCCTTGAGGCCGATGAGCTTCTTGGCCACCGCCGAGCGCTTGTGGGGCTCGCGCGCCTCCTTCTTGCGCTTTTTCTCATAGTAATCCAGTCGGCGACCATATCTGCGGGGGCGGGCGGGGGGCGAGATGGGGTCAGTGGTGGGGCGTCGGGCGGTGGCCAGATTTCTCCGGCGGCGGCGGGCGGCATCTCGCGGGAGACGAGTCGCTCGGCGAGCGACGAAGCGCAGAGGAGGGACACGAAGGGACCGTTCGGGGCACAAAATGCACTCACCGCTTCTGGAAAAGCTCGATGTGCTCGTTCTGAGGCATGTTTCCTCACTCCCTCTCTCCCACCGTCGCGCTGCGTGCCCGTGTCTCGGGCGCTCTGCTCCCGCCACGCAAATAAATTTCAGCTCCGCTAGCTGTAGGTAGATGAAGCCACGGACGAAGCGTCTCGGTCGAACGAGCGCGACGACACTGCTCGAAGGTCGTCCCCCGAGACGCTCAATGCAGCGCGAATCCAGACGGAAAACACACCAGCGACGCGCCCACGTGCGCTCCGCGTTTCACTGTGTGGCCCCTCGGACGAAGAATGTGCACGCGGCGGCTGGCTGCTGGCTGGAGGAGCGCCGATTCTTGACTTTATACGGAGAGCATCAGACCCAGAATCTTGAGTCGCGGTCGACCATTCGGTCCGACCGCACGGTCGGTTTCTTTTTTTCTCGCCAGCGATAGGGCCTGTATAATAAGGCGGCGGTTCACCCTTCACTCGTCGCCAGCGCCGATCGGACCGACCGCGCGCCCGGATCGACACCGCCGACGCCGATGAGCGACGATAACGCCGCGCCCCCGCCCCCGCCCGGGCCTCCCCCGCCCGGGGCGCCCAAGATGAACGCCAACGCGCCCGCGTTCTCCTTCAACCCGAACGCGTCGTCGTTCGCGTTCAAGCCCCGCAACCTCCCCGCGGGCGCGGGCGGCGCCGGCCCCGCGCCGCCGGCGGGACCCCCACCCGGCGGGCCCCCCGTGTTTTTCGAGCGCCCCGCGCCCCCGTCCGGCCCTCCCGCCAAGGCGAAGACCCTCGTCATCGGCGGCGAGGCCCCGAAGAAGGCTGCGCAAGTCACGATCGGAGGCGACGGCGCGCCACAGTTTTTCGAGCGACCGGCGCCCCCCGAGGGCGCGCCCGCGAAGGCCAGGACCCTCGTCATCGGCGGCGACGCGCCCCCGAAGAAGGCGGCGTCCGTTTCCATCGGGGGACCCGCCAAGGTGGTCTCCATCGGCGGACCCCCGCCCGCTGCCAAGGAGGAGCCCGCGCCCGCAGCGCCCGAGGTCGAGAAGGTCGCCGAGAAGGTTGCCGAGTTGAAGGTCGAGGACAAGCCGGCTCCTCCGCCCGCGCCGGTCGAGGAGGAGGAGGATGACACCCCCACCGCGGGCGAGGACGCGGACGACGCCAACTTCGACCCGAGGGAGCACCTCAACCTGGTTTTCATCGGGCACGTCGACGCCGGCAAGTCCACAATCGGCGGCCAGATCCTCTTCCAGGCGGGCATGGTGGACGACCGAACCATCCAGAAGTACGAGGCGGAGGCGAAGGACAAGAACCGCGAGTCCTGGTACATGGCGTACATCATGGACACCAACGAGGAGGAGAGGGCTAAGGGTAAGACGGTGGAAGTTGGCCGCGCGCACTTCGAGACGGAGAAGAAGAGGTACACCGTGCTGGACGCGCCCGGGCACAAGAACTACGTGCCCAACATGATCGCGGGCGCCGCGCAGGCGGACGTCGGCGTGCTGGTGATCGCCGCGAGGAAGGGCGAGTTCGAGACCGGCTTCGAGAGGGGCGGCCAGACCCGCGAGCACGCGCAGCTCGCCAAGACCCTCGGAGTCACCAAGCTCATCGTGCTGGTGAACAAGATGGACGATCCGACGGTGAAGTGGGACAAGGAGCGCTGGGACGAGATCAACACCAAGCTCTCGCCCTTCCTGAAGACCTGCGGCTACCAACCCAAGGACGTCCAGTACGTGCCCATCTCCGGCCTGTACGGCACCAACATGAAGACCACCGTGGGCAAGGACGTGTGCCCGTGGTACGAGGGAAAGTCGTTCTTCGAGACTCTCGACAACCTCGAGCCGCTCGAGCGTAACCCCGACGCGCCCTTCCGTATGCCCGTCCTCGACAAGCACAAGGACATGGGCACGATCGTGATGGGCAAGACGGAGGCGGGAACCGTGCGCAGGGGCGATAAGCTCATCGTCATGCCCAACAACATCAAGGTCAAGGTTGCCACGGTGTACCGCGACGACGTCGAGGTGAGCAAGGTGCTACCCGGCGAGAACGTCCGCCTCAGGCTGTCGGGCATCGAGGAGGAGCAGCTCATGTCCGGATTCGTGTTGTGCGCGCCCTCCGCGCCCGTGCACGTCACGCAGGAGATCGAGTGCCAGCTGGCGATCCTCGAGCTCCTCGAGCACAAGTCGCTGTTCACCGCTGGGTACAAAGCCGTGATTCACATCCACGCCGTGACGGAGGAGTGCGAGGTGATCAAGATTGTGCACCAGATCGACGGCAAGACCCGTAAGCCCATGGAGAAGAAGAAGGGACAGGCGCTCTTCCTCAAGTCAGGTAGCCTCGCCGTGGTCAGGATCAGGACCCAGGGGATCATCTGCTGCGAGAAGTTTGCGGATGTGCCCCAGCTCGGCCGCTTCACCCTCCGCGACGAGGGTAAGACGGTCGCCATCGGCAAGGTGCTCAAGCTCAAGCCCTACTCTAACCTTAACGACCAGTAAATGCGAAATTGGCTTACTGCGGAGTTTGTAACTACATCTTACACGAGTTGCACGATCGCGCGCGAGTTTAAACGCCGTCACCGCGCGAACCTCTTTGGAGAAAACGCGTCAAAATTCTTCACGCACGTCACCGAACCCGTCGCTATCAGCTCCGCCATCGCCGCGCCCGACGCCGGAGAGTTTAGTATCCCCCAGCACGAGTGCCCCGTCGCCACGTACAGCCCGTCCGTTCCCGGCACCGCGCCCATGACGGGCATGCCGTCCTGGGTGATCGGAAGGTGACAGCTCTGCCCCGAGCCGTTCACTTCGGCGTTTTTCATCTCGCTCGAAACCGCCCTCGCGACGTCCACCAGCCTCTGAACCGCGTCCGGCCGAACCTCCACCTCGCCGGGTTCCTCGTCCACGACGTTTGGGCTGTCGGGGTACGCGCACACGTACACGTCGCCGTCGCCCCGCGGGTAAAACTCGGGATCGCCCAGCCCCTGAAAGAACACCGCCTGCGTCAACACCCGCTCCGGCCGCATCAGCACCGCGTGGTACTTCTGCCCAAGGATCACCTTGGGCATGCCGGGCGCCCACGTCGACGCGCGATGGGTCCACGGCCCCATCGCCACCACCACCACGTCCGCGGGCACGGTCTCTCCGTCCACGACGACGCCGGTGACCTCGCCGGTGACCTCGTCGGCGACGACGCCTTCCACCTTGCCGAGCACCACCTCGGTGCCCACCTTCTCGTTCGCGGCGGCGAGGAACGCCTCCGTGAGTCTCTTCGGGTGGACCTGCGCGATGGTTTCCTCGGTGCCCATGGGTCTGGACGCGACCGCTCCGATGTCGGCCCACTGAACCCTCTCCAACTTCTTGTTCCCGGGCTTGGCCACTCCACCGGCTGCGACGACCGCGCGCTCGTCCACCGCCACGGCTTCGCACGTCAGGCGCCGATAGGAGTCCAGGGATAGGGTCTTCGCGAGCTCCTCGTGCATGGCAAACGATACCCTGGCCAGCTCCCCCACCGGGGAACCGTCGCACCAGTCCAAGGCGAGGAACCCTCCGGCTTTTCCCGAGGCGGCACATCCCGCACCCTTCTGGTCGTAGAGCGTGCATCTCAAGCCGTGATTCGCCGCGAGATGGTACGCGGTCGACGCGCCGATCACGCCCGCCCCGGCGATGACCACGCGGGGTTTTCCCGCGGGCGTATCGCCGGTCGCGGCGGCCATCACCGCTCGGTGGCTGACGAACGCCCTCGTCGCCATCGGATTTGGATTTGGCTGTGGGAGATGGAAGAGAGAGGGCCAAAACTGACGGTGCTCTGCTGAGTCAAAAATGTCCCAAAATGTCCCAAAATGCCGGCTTCTGATTGGCCGAGGTCGTTTTTGGTGTTCTGTTCGTCCCTGATCAGTGCCTTTTGGGTCATTTTTGTGACGTATGCAGGCAGATGCGGGTCACATTTCGTCTGACCCACCGGCGCGATGGGCTGCGGTGCGTCCAAACCGAAGGATGGGGAGGCCCCCATGGAGCCGGCGCCCGCCAAGGCGAAGGTGATCGACGATCCCCCGCCCACCTCGGCGAAGGAAGCTGAGGTTCCCGCGGTACCATCTACCCCAATGGAGCCCGAGCCCGAACCCGAAGTGCCCCAGCCGAAGGCGCCCGAGCCCGAACCCGAAGTGCCCCAGCCGAAGGCGCCCGAGCCCGTGGCAGCGGCACCCGAACCCACGCCCGCGCCCGCGGAAGAGGAAGATGAAGAGGAGGATGAGGAGGAGGAGGAAGCGGAACACGAGCCCCTCGTCAAGTGGCCCGAGAATGCGAGTATCTTCATCGGGGACTACCAATTCGGGCCAACCCCAGCCCCGCCCGGTCCGCCAAAACCCGGCGTGCCGTACAAGGCGATCCTCTCCGGCCGCGCTGCGTACGGCACCGGCCACGTACTCGACGGGGACAGGCCCCTCGGCCCAATCATGCCCTACTGCCCTTACTGCTGCCGCCTCACTCTGTTGATGCTGGAGTCCGGAATGGAGTTTGTTCCGATCCTCATCGACGGGAGCGATAAACCGAAGTGGTTCACGGATGCGTACGAGGTCGCCAAGACCCCCGCGTTCCTCGGTCAGCCGGGCGGTAACGGCGACGAGTGGACCGGGGAGTTCGAGAACATCCTCGGCAACCTCAAGGCGAGCGGCAACGCGCACCTCCTCGCCATGTGCGAACCGGGAGACGTCGCCGTCGAGACGATTGAGAAGCACGCATCCACCGCCGGCTTCGCCTCCGCGCTCTCGTTCATCGCGGGGACGACGACGGAGGGCGGGAAGATGCTGATGATGGGCCTCGGCGGCGAGGCTGGGCTCATCGAGGAAGGGGAGCCCGCGGACGAGTTCAGGGATCGCATGGTGCGCACGGCGCGCGACGCGTTTGGCGAGCTGGAGAAGATCTTCGCCGAGCTGGCGTCATCCGGCAAGCCCTTCCTCGGCGGGGACGAGCCGAACCAGGCGGACGTGTACGCGCTCACGATGATACTGTTCGGTCACAACATATACCTCGGGGGTCTCACGGCGGATCCCGCCGCGCCGTGCCAACTGGCGGACGTCGGGGCCCCGTCGCTGATGCCTTACGTCGAGCGGTGGATGGAGCGCCCGTCTTACCTTAAATGCTACAGGACGAAGAGCACGGTGTTCGCCCCGGCGATGAGAAACTTCTCCAACATGTTGATGATGGCGCACGACGTGATGGACGGCGGTAAGAGGATATACACGTGCCTGGAGCGCCTCAGGGAACTCGACGTCGAATACGACGGCAAGGAGCATCCCCCAGTCATCGGGGAGCCGAGCGCCGAAGAGCCCGAGCCGGCGGAGGCTCCGAGCGCCGAAGAGCCCAAGCCGGCGGAGGCTCCGAGCGCCGAAGAGCCCAAGCCGGCGGAGGCTCCGAGCGCCGAAGAGCCCAAGCCGGCGGAGGCTCCGAGCGCCGAAGAGCCCGAGCCGGCGGAGGCTCCGAGCGCCGAAGAGCCCAAGCCGGCGGAGGATCCTACACCGGCCGAGGAAGGCGAAGCGGCAGCGAAGCAGGAAGAAGAGGAGGACGAAGAGGAGGAGGATGACGAGCCCGTGGTCCCTTGGCCCGAGGGCCTCAGCCCATACGTGGGCGGCTACCTCTACGGTCCAGAGCCGGGCCCCGGGGACAGGAAGCCCGAAGCGGGGAAGCCCTTCAAGGCTGTCCTCTCCGCGCGCGCATCTTACGGCGGCAGGAACACCGCGGGCGAGCTCGTCGACGGCGACGCGGCCCTCGGCCCGATCATGCCCTTCTGCCCGTACTGCGCCCGCATCTCGCTGCTGCTCATCGAATCGGGTGTCGAGTTTCAGGCGTTTCTCATCGACGCCGGCGATAAGCCCGACTGGTTCATCAACGCGTACGACAAGGCCGAAACGCCCGCGATGATGGGCTCTCCGGGCGGTTTGGACGATGGGCAGTGGGTGGGCGAGTCTAAGGACATCATCGCGCGCGCGTGCGAGCAGAACGAGAAGTTCAAGGAGCTCTGCGAGCGTGAAGGGCCGATCACCGTCGAGCAGATTGAAAAATACGCCAACGAGGTCGCGTTCGGCATGATCCTCGGATACATCGCGCCCACCGAAGAGGAGTCGGGCAAAGGCCTCGCGATGGGGCTTCATAAGCAGGCGGGTCTCGAGCCGATCGAGGGCGAGACCGGCGCGGCGCTCAGGGAGCGCTGCAACGCGCACTTCCGGGCCGGGCTGGCCGAGTTTGAGAAGATGATTGGCGGTCTGACCACGCCGTTCATCGGGGGCGACACCCCTAGCAAGGCGGACGTGTTCGCGGCCACCACGCTCTTCTTCTCGCACAACATCGCGGAGAGTGGGCTGTGCGGCGATTCCGTCGCCATGGACAAGGGCGCGAGCCTGGCGGACTTGGGCGCTCCCTCCGTGGTGCCGTACCTGCAGCGGTGGATGGAGCGACCGAGCTGGAAGACGGCGTACAAGACCACCTGCATGTACTCCACCGCGGTCGTAGCGTGTCTCGCGGGTTGGATGATGATGGCGAAAGACGTGTTCGATGACGGGAGGAAGCTCAACCTGATCCTCGACAACCTGAGGAGGCGCGATACCGACTACAACCCCGATTTCGTGCCTCCGACAAAAAATTAGCGCAAAAACTTTATATGCGTATTGTTCGTCATAGTGATCGTAATTGCACTTAGGGACTCGCTTCTTCGCGCCGCGCGCTAATAATGCGCACGTCTTGAGTCGTGAACCGCAGATTTCTCCACTTCATACTCCACGGGGTGTTATATTTCCTCCCTCGAACCGCAGGCCAGAGTGCGACCGCGACGGGCGGCGACTCAGTCGACTTCCGGTCGGCGAAGGCGTGGATTCGTCGGGAGCAAAGTCGGCGGGGAATTACGCGTCGCGGCGGGAGCGCGACGGTGTCGGGGTGAGCGGCGTTCGACCGGTTCGCGAGTCTCGTCTTCGACACATCCGAGGCGTGGAGTGCAGCGCCCGACTCGGGGAGCTATGGTGCCCACGGGAGACCTTCCCCCGCCGCCCCCGGGTTGGCGGAAGTACTGGGCGGTGCTCGTGACGTACGTGTCTTGCGCGTCGTTCCATGCCTCCCGCGAGGCGTTCGTCGCGGTCAAGGGCGACTTTCAGCGTCGCCTGCACTTCCCGACCGAGCTGCTCGGGTACCTCGACACCACATTCCTCGTGTGTTACGGCTTTGGACTCCTGTTCAGCGGATCGATCGGCGCGAGGTACGGGAACAAGACGATGGCGATCGTTGGTTTGGCGGGGACCGCGTTGGTGATTGCCACGATGGCGCTGCTGTCCATGGGCTGGATCACCGACCTGCCCTCGGACACGTCCGAGGCGTGGACCCAAGGCTTGCTCCTGTACGTCCCGCTGTGGGCGGTGAACGGTTTCGTCCAGTCGCTCGGCTTTCCGAACCTCGTCGCGGTGACGTCCGGGTGGGTGAACCCGGAGAAGCGCGGGTTGGTCCTCGGCATGTGGAGCACCACGGGCGCGGCGGGCGACATCATCGGCCTGTCCGTCGCGACGCACGTGCTGGAGCGGAGCGGCGGCGTCGGGTCCCACGGCAGTAAGACCACGGAGCAGTGGACGAACGTGTTCTGGGCCATCGCGGTGTATCTCGCGGCGGTCTCGCTGCTGCTGGCGTTCGGCGTCGAGGATCGCGCGTGGATCGGTCTGAACAAGAGGCGCGAGGGTGGCGAGGAGCCCGGGACGGACGAGACCGCGCCGCTTCTGCCGGATGCGAAGGAGGGCGCCAAGGGGACGAAGACGCAGCCGCCGGCGAACATCACCGGCGTGTTCTCGGGCCTAAAGGAGGCGTGGACCGTCCCGGGCGTGCTGGACTGGTCCATGTCCTACTTTTTCATCAAGACGGTGACGTACACCATCCTCTTTTGGATGCCGTACTACCTCACGCTCACTCTCAGCAGCCAAGCGGCGGCGGACAATCTCACCGTCCTCTTCGACGTCGCGATGATCGTGGGGTGCACGCTGCTCGGATACGTCACGGACGCCTTCGGGGGAACAAGGTCCCCGGGATTCTTCGTGTCGTACATATTCGGCGCGTTGCCCCTCCTGTTCCTCCCGGCGCTGCAGAGGTCGATACCTCACTACGCCGTCGCGTTTGGCATCATCGGCGTGTTCACCGGCGGACCCGCGCACATGTACGGCACCGCGGTGAGCGTCGACCTCGGCGTGGCGGCGGCTGAGCTCGGTAAGCCCGGGCTCGTCTCGTCGCTCTCTGGGCTGATCGACGGCATAGGTACGCTGGGGGCGGCGGTGGGGCAGACGCTCGTGGCGAAGGTGGCGAGCGCGGGGGAGTCAAAGACGGTTAAGAAGATCAAGAAGGTTCTTGACGACGCCGTTAAGGGTAACGAGACCACGGTGGAGGACCTCGTGGAGGCGCACTCCAGGCCGAGGTTGACCGGCAACATCACCGAGGACATGGCGAGCGGCGCGACGGATTACGTGTTAAGGGAATGGAGCGACGATGAGGACGGTACGCTCGGCGTGGAGACGTCGGCGGCGATGGCGGGCGGGCGGAAGAAGGGTCTCGCGCACGGCGTCAACGGGTTGATCCGCGACCTCGCCAAGGGATCGGACGCCGAGATCGAGCTGGATCGAGAGGAACGGGCCAACGCCATGGCGTTCGGCACGATGCCGTCGTTGGGCGACGAATCGGATTTGGGAAGGTACGTCAGCGAGGCGACGTTCGCGCCGGCGATTTTCGAGGCTGCGAAAGTCGCCGTCGCCGAGGAGGGGAGGAGGGAGAAGGCTCACGAGGTTCTGGCCAACGTGACCCGGATGGTCGCGTCTTCCGACCTGGTGGACGACGATTTCCAGGAGCGGTGGTCGAGGGTGTTCCTCATGCTCTTTTTCTTCAACGTGCTCGCCGCGGTGTGTCTGCTCCGCGTCGCGCACAGAGAGCTCACGCGCGCGGGGGTGATTCCCAAATAGGCGTGGGCTGGGCGTGGGCTCTCCCGTGTTGATATTACATGTGTGAAGTCACCTTTTGTTCGTTGCAATCGAAGGTACCTTCGTAACATTTCACAACCGTCACGGCTCTTCGAGCACCGCCACGGTGTGATTGAACCCGCACGACACCGCCTTCGCCTTGCCCGGTAACCCTTCCACGAGCGTCGGCTCCCAGAAGTCGCTCTGTCCGTTACGTAAACCGAGCTGTCCACCCGTCGAGTCCGCGTCGACGCCGTGCTGACCGACGCTGCCGCTCCACCCCCACGTCCACAGCCGGCCGTCGCTCGACGTCGCCGCCGCGTGCCTCCACCCCGCGCTCGCGGACGCGAACGACGCCGCCCCGGGATTGTGAACCAGCCGCGGCACGTCCCCGCGCTTGTCGTTCGAGTTGCCGAGGCCGAGCTCGCCGTTTCCGTTGGCGCCCCACGAGATCATCGAGCCGTCGGCGCCGACGGCGACGTTGAAGTTACCCCCGGCGGCCAGATCACGCACCCGTCCGAGCGCGGGAACGCGCGTGGGCTCCGTCGTGAACGCGGGTGCGTTCTTGGCGCCCACGCCCAGCTGGTTGAACCTCCCTTGCCCCCACGCGTGGACGTGCCCGGTGCGGTCGACGCAAACCGAGTGGCAGAAGCCGGCGGCGGCGGACGCGACCTCGATCCCGTCATCCGCGAGCTTGCGCACCAGCCGCGGCGCCGGCTCTGTCGTGTCCCGTCCCCAGAACCCCCACCGCCACGACTCGTCCGCGCCGTGGCCCAGCACGCCCTCCTTGCCGTCCCCCCACGTGTACACCGCGCCGCGATCCGTCACCGCGAGGTTGTGCCTGGGTCCCGCAGCGACGCTCACGACTGCGCCGTGGTTTCCGGGCGCTCCGGGTGAAGCGCTCGATATCCACGCGGGCAGCCGCACGACGCTCGGCGCGTCCGTCCCGAGCCCACACTGCGACGCGTCGTTCCTGCCCCACGCCCACAGCTCGCCTCCGTCGGTGACGCACACCGTGTGGTGGTGACCGGCGCTGACGGCGACGACGCGGTCGTGTTGGGGCAAGCCGGATACCGGGCGGAGGATCGGGACGTAGCCGGCGTCGTGGGAGTGGCCCAGCTGTCCGTGATCGTTCAGCCCGCACGTGTACACGGCACCGTCTGCGGTGATGACGGCGGTGTGCGACCCGCCCGCGGATGCCGATACGACGTCCAGGCCCTGCGGATGGCGCGCGGGGAGGGAAGGGTGGTGAGTGACGATGATGTCGTCGAAGGTGGCGAGGGAAGGATGGGTCGGGTCGCGGTCGCGTCGCCACCTGGGGGATGCCCGTCATTCGCTGGAACGTCTCCGCGCTCATCCCGAGTCCCGCGCGACCCCTGCCGTCGCCGCCGTGGCCGAGCCTGCCGAAGTCACCGTTGCCGCACGACACCACGCGCGTCGCCACGCCGCGAGTCGTGGACCACGCGTGCGACGATGACGATGCGCGCTCGAGGAAGAGCGCGTCGCGCGCAGTGGGCCCCGCCGACGCACATCGAGGCGCCAGCGCGAACGCCGCTCGACGCGCCGACCTAGCGGCGCTCGCCGCGAGGGACATGTGCCCTCGGCCTTGGCTGCGGGCGGAGTGACGAGACACGTGACGTGGCTGTTCGGGCCACTCGTTCGGCGAAAACCAAAAAAAGTTTTCCGGTGCCGTTTCGGTTCCTCGGTCCGGCGGAGGCGACCACTACGCAGGGAGGGCGGACGGGAGACGGAGACTCGCGCGAGAGGATGAAATCTTCATCGGACGCGCGCGTGAAGCCGAAGGCGTGCAGCGGCGCCCCGGGTGACGCGCGACCTGAGGTGCAAAACCAACTCGACGCGGACGTGTGCCCAAACTTGGACGAGCTGAGGGCGAGGTTGCTGGCGCACTGGAGGGACGTGGAACGAAGGGCGGTGGCGCTGCCCCAGATCGTGCTGTCGCGCGGGCCCGCGATGAGCCTGCATCAGGTCACCGGGGGCGTGGATTGGCGCGCCGTGAGGGCCATCGCCGCGAGCAGAGAGCCCGGAAGGTACGCTCTCCTCGAGCGGGTCAAATCACGCGGTGGTTTTAGGTTTACTACGTGCCGGTCGCGTGACGGCACGCGCAGGGAATGGGAAGGGGTTAGCTCTCACGGCTCTGCTGGGCATGTTACATCATCAACGCCGTGACGACCTCGACGTGGCTATCGGCGTCTCACTTCTTACCGGACTTCTTCATCCCGGCTCCAAACCCCTTGCCAGCAGCTTGCTCCTTCAAAGCTTTCAGCTTGGCAGCGTCAGCCTTCTGCTTCTCCTTGAAAGCGATGTCGTCATCGTCCAGCTCGCCCTTGTTGCTCTTCGCCTTTTTAAGGGGCTTAGCCTTGCCTCCCTCCTTACCGGGCATGATTTTTCACCTTCGAGTGGGCTACGCGCGTTCTCGGCTGTGGTGCGCAAACCGCGTCGCCGAAATTTGTTAAAATACTTGTGCGTGTGACCAGGACCGATGGTGAATCTTTTACAAGATGCGACGTCGCCGCCGTGTTTGCTACGTGAGTGCGAAACTTCGGGCTCAAAACTTGGGCATTTCCTCGCCCCGCGCCTCCGCTTCGCGCTTCAGCATCTGCCTGATCCTGCCCCAGCTCCCCTGCTCGATGTCGGAGGTATCGACGCCCCACTTGGACAGCTGGGCCCGGCCCTTCTCTTCCTTCTCCTTCAAAACGCTCATCCCGACTGTCTGGGGGATGCCCCAGCACACCGCAACGCAGGTGCCGCCAAGAACCGCCGGGTTGTTGAACACGGCCATCGGCCCCTCGTAAGGTTTCTTCGCCTCCGCAGCCATGGGCGTCGTCGCGAGGAGCATGGACGCGAACCCGACGGTGAATGTCCTCGCCAGCTCATCCGCCTTCTTGGAGGCACCGGCTTGGTGCCTGGCGACCGGCGCGGCCACGACCGGGGTGCGACGAGCCGGGGCGCACGCGGAGCGACGCAGCTTCGCGGGGACCTTCGCGAGGGGGGCGATGATGGAGGAGGCGGACATCTCTTCGGCGTTCGTTCAACCGGAGGGTGTGGCGCGAACGTGATTTGCAACACGAGCGCTTATTGGCCGAGTAGATCCGCGATCGAATCCATAACTGCCTCCCATACGAACCGATTAACTGTTATTGACTTATACGAAGGTGATTGCTAACTCACTTATCGTACTGTGTGTGTATTTAGTAAGACTGTCAAACACGTACCCGCCACTACGACCATGAGCTACGCCTCGAACCGCACGCCCGACGTCGCCCGGGCGGCCGTGGCGGGCACCGGCGCTAGACAGCGCGACGTGCGCGCGAGATCCGTCGCCCCATCGTCCGCGTCAGCCTCCGGCGAGACCTCCGTGAGGCTCTCGTCGTCGGCCGCGCAGCCGATGGTGGGCTTGGGCACGTGGCAGGCCCCCAAGGGTCAGGTGAAGGCGGCCGTGAAGGCTGCCCTGGAGGGGGGATACGTCCATCTCGATTGCGCCGCGGCGTACGCGAACGAGGAGGAGGTCGGCGAGGCCCTCGCGGACGCGTTCGCCCGCGGCGTGGCGCGCAGGGACGACCTCTTCATCACCTCCAAGCTGTGGAACGATCGGAGGCGCCCCGCCGACGTGCGCGCGGGGCTGCTCCAGACGCTCAAGGACCTGCGGCTCGAGTACCTCGACCTCTACCTGATCCACTGGCCGGTGTGTTGGCGCAGGGGCACGCTGCTGCAGGACGACGCGGACGCCAGCATCCTCGAGTGCTGGCGGGAGCTGGAGCGATGCGTGGACGAGGGGCTCATCAGATCCATCGGCGTTTCCAACTTCTCCGAGGCGAGGCTGGAGGAACTGATCCGCGACGCGCGCGTAAAGCCCGCGGTGAACCAGATAGAGTCGCACCCCCTGCTCCCGAACACCGAGCTCGTGCGGTGGTGCCAGTCCAACGGCGTCGCGGTCACCGCCTACTCGCCGCTGGCGCAGGGCGGTAAGGTGTTCGCGGACGAGACGGTGGTCTCAATCGCCGCCAAGCACGGGGTGACCCCGGCGCAGGTGCTGCTCCGTTGGAACGTGGAGCGCGGGGTGGTGGTCATACCCAAGTCCGTCACGCCCGCGCGCATCGCGCAGAACGCGGACGTCTTCGGGTTCGGGCTGGACGCCGATGACATGCGAAGGATGGAATCGCTGAACGCCGACGTCACCACCACGCCGAGCCCGTGGAGCGACGTGGGACCCGCGGCGAGAAGAAACAAAATCTTACGGCCGCTGCTCAGCGCGGTGCTCAGGCCGTTCTTTTGGATAGTCAGGGTGGACGTGCAGAGGATGGGTCGCAAGGGGTTCATCTCGTGGGCGTGGAGTCGCGACGAGAACCTCGACTGAGCGCGGAGCCTCCGACTGCGTTTTCGTTCATTCATTCATTCATTCATTCATTCGCCCTTTCTCTTCTTCGCCCACTCGACGAACCCCGTCAACGCGCGAAGCTCCGACGCCATCACCAGCGCTGCGGCGTCTTCCCCGCATGCCCGCTCCTCCCTCTCCCCTCTCATACCCGACCGCCGCCGCGTATTGTTCGGGATACCCCGCCGCCATCGCCTCGCAAACCCGCGAGAGCGCCGCGACGCACTCATCCTCAAAGTCCCCGTCAAAGTCCTCGTCAAAGTCCTCGCCGCTCGCAGCGCTCGCCGCCATCTCGCACCACGCCAGCGCGGACTCCCCCACGCCGTGCGCGGTGATCGTGACGCGGGTCTCGCCGGGACCCAGCCCGACGGCGTCCAGTCGCGCAAACGACGGCTCCGTCGGCTCGTCGACGCCGAGCAACTCGCGCATAAAAATCTCACCCGACACGTCGACGCGATCCTCGCACCCACCTCCGCCTTTGTCCGATTCGGACACGTCCACGAACCCGTACCGCAAGAAGCTATCCGCGCGGGATAAGCCGACGCCGTAGCTGTCGTGCACCTCGTCCCCCGGCGCGTACGCGGCGGAGGCTCGCAGTTCGGCGACGACCGCGCCCGTCTTGTCGTCCCTCGTCAACGAGAGCGACGAACGTTCATCCGCGTCCGGGGAGTGATTCAACGCGTCCGCCCACGGAACGAGAGCCACGAACGCGCCGGCGGGGTCGTCGTGGTGATACCCGTCGTCGAGGCGCGCGGCGTCGACCCCGCCGAACGCCTCGAACTCGTCGCCGTCGTCGAGCCCGCGGCCGGATTCCGCCGGATCCGGCCACCACTCGTCGTCGCCGCCGTCGTCGCCGTCGTCGTCGTCCGACGCGAGGTAGAAAGCGCGACTCGATATCATCGCGCGCGCCCACGTCACGTCCTCGACGCGAGGCGCCGGCGTCACCCGCCCGCTCGAGCTCAGAGCGGCGTCGATCGATTGGTGATCTTCGACGCACGACGCGACCATCGCGTCGAGGCGTGTCAGCGTCGGCGAGCCCCGCAGCGCGCGTTCGCGTCTCTCCCTGGACCACGCGAGCGGGTGCGTCTCGCGGACCGCCTCCCAGGTGGGAAGCGTCGCGATCCAGGCGTGCCACGCGCTTCCATCCGCCGCGTCCCTCTCGGCCAGGAGTTTCAACGCCAAAGCGGCCGTGTCGGAGACTTGCGACGCGACGTCACCGACGATGGGGCACGAGCGCGCGTCCTCCGCGGTGAGCATGACGGAGCGTGGTACGCGGACCAGCAAGTCGCCCTCCTCCACGCCGTCGACCGCGATCCCGGCGAATCCCCGCGCCTCCCCCATGAAACGAACTCGGACCCCTAGCTCGTCGAACCCACGATGGGTCCTCAGCCACGACGCCAGCGCCTCCCCCTTAGGATCCGGCTGGCCGTGGTCCACGCGCGAGACACGCGCGCGAGAAGAGATGGAGGCATGCGTCGAGGCGTGCGGGTATCGTCGCCACGGGGTCGACCAACCGCCCGCCGCCGTCACCGCCGTCGCCATCGCCAAGTGATTCGTAAAAGCTCGTAACGCCCGAGGTTTTTCACTGCGAGGGTTTAGAGGTGAAGGGCCACTGGGCGGAGCGCAATGTCGGCGTTGACGGCGTGCGCGTTGTCCCCGCGCGCGAGCGCGGCGGGGCACGCGTCTTCATCCTCGCCGCCACCGCGGAGGGACTACGCCGCGCTCTTCGAGCGAGGCAGGAACGGCGGCGCTCCTCCGCTGTTCCTGGCACCAATGGAAGGTTTGGGCGATCGACGTCTCCGACGAGCGCTCGCGTTCAGCACCGGCGGGTTCGACGAGGCGTGTCGGGAGTTCACGCGCGTTCCCGGGGTGCTATCGCAGGGCGCCAACCCGGAGAAGCTGCTGCGGGGCATCGCGCTGACCGGCTACGACGCGGACGAGCTGACGGACTGGGAGAGGTTCGCGTGGCATCGCGACGACGTACGCTCGAACGAGGCACCACCTCCGACGTCTCGCGCGCCGAACCTCCTCGCCGCGCAGCTCATGGGCTCGAACGAGGAGCTCCTCGAGCGATGCGCGCGGTTCCTCGCGCGCCAGGGCGGCGCCCCGAGGGTCGACCTCAACTGCGGCTGCCCCGCCAACGTCGTCACGGGCAAAGGCGCCGGATCGTCGCTCCTCCGCGACCCGAACGACGTCGAGGCGATGACGCGCGCGGTGGCGCGGGGATGCGCCGGGTCCGGATGCGCCGTGACGGTCAAGCTCCGCAGCGGGTTCGACGACCGCGGGCTCCTGAGGGAGAACCTCCTGGCGGCGCAGGCGGGGGGCGCGTCCTTCGTCACGCTGCATCCCCGGACTCGAGCGCAGGGGTACTCGGGCCACGCGGCTTGGGAGGACGTGGGTTTCGCGGTGGACCTGCTGTCCGTGCCGGTGGTTGGGAACGGGGACGTGACGAGCGCATCGTTGGCGGCCAAGATGTTGCGTGAGACCGGGTGCGCCGGGGTGATGATAGGACGGGGCGCGGTGCAGGACCCTCTGGTGTTCCGAAGGTGTCGCGCGGCGCTGGCGGATGAAAACTTTCGCCGGGGCGACCCGGACGCGTCCGGATACGCGTGGGAGATGACCGCGGAGGAGGAGGCTGCGGAAATTCGGGGTTTCCTTCGAAGGTTCGCCGACGAGGTCTTCGGGGAGGCTGAGAGGCGGGAGGCTGAGGGCAAACGTCGTCGGCGGCGGGGTCGGTCGCCCGCGGAGGATTCCGAGAGGTTCAAGGTTGGCAAGCTGAAGCAGGTGTGCAAGTACCTCTTCGCCGGGAACGACGCGCTGCTCCCGCACGTCGCGGGGGTGCTCGGAACCGAGGTTGACCTGGACGCCGGGATCGACGCGGCCAAGCTGCTGCGAGACGTGGAGGAACTGGTGGCTGAGCGGTGGCGGGAGCCGCGGGAGGTCCTAGTCGACGCGTTCAGCCTGAGGACGGCGTACCAGGGCTCGGCGGACGCGAGCAAGGACGCCGTTCGAACGTGAGCTGGGTCGAGACGCGGGTGTTGGAGTCGAAGGAAAGGTCGTTATTAGAAACAATAAGACAGACTCTCCCCACGCCTCCGTTGGTCTTTTTTGGGATTTTTGTAATAGGTGGAAATCTCCATGACCGGCAGCGTAGCAGTACAGCGCTCCGCGAGCCAAGCAGAGCTTGACCCGCAAAGTGAAGCACTTCCCGACGCGCGCATTACCGCGATCCGGTGATTAAGGGTATAATCTCAGCCCTCGGCTCGTAAGAGCCTCGGACACCCCCAGTGCCGTCAAAGAATGGTTGTTTTAATTTTCACGCGAGGAGAAAAAAAAGTGGCTTTTACGCAATCACGAGGAGTGCGGCGACGACGAAGCCCATGATGGCCATGAGAGGCGCGCGGATGATGCCCGCGGGGGATGGAGTGGCCGCCAGGATGTACTGGTCGATGATGGCATCGCAAGCGTCCTCCTTCTTAGCCTTGACGCGTTCGGCATCCGCGGCGTTGTACCAGGCGAGCTTATCAGTGTTCCACTTGCCGTACGTCTCGGTGCCGCCGACGGGGGTGTAGGTGAACTCCATGCCGAAGCACTCCACCTCAACATCGTCGAGGAGGGTCTTGCACGTGGCGGGGCAGGTGGTGCCGGACGCCTTGCACTTGGTGCCGGAGACGAGCTCCTGCTTGGCGGAGTTGAGACCCGAGTCGCAGGTGAGGGTACCGCGGGAGCTCCTGTCGGATACGCCGGCGTTCGGCTGCTCGTGCCAGTCGATCGGGCAGGCGACTTCGGAGTACGACACCCTGACGCCGGTAATAACGTCGACGCCGGGGTGAGTGAGGTTGACCTCGTGGCCGGCACACTCCCTCGGGTATTCCTTATCGGTGAAGAGGGCGTTGTTAGGGTTCGCCGTGCCGTCTGCGAAGGTCATGACGTAGGCCTTGGACTCGTCCTTCTCGTAGGTGAAGGAGCCGCCCCACATGACCTCGGCGACCATCGTGCCGTTCTTGTAGGTGTCGCCGAACTTGGTGCAGGAGGTGTACGCGGTTTTAGTCTTGGCCGCGCCGGTGCCCTTGTAGGATTCGGCGGTGAACTTGGGGATGTCCCAGTAGGTGCCGCCGGTACCCCAGGCGAAGTATTCGTCCTTGCAGGCCTCGTACCATGCGTCCCAGTAGGACGCCTTGATGGGCATGCCCTTGATCTCCCAACCGTTGTCCTCGCCGGCGTCGTCGCAGTCGACGTGCTTGCGCCACTTGCCGACATTCCTGTCGCACTCGTAGAAGCAGGACTCCTCGATGAAGAACTTCTTGCAGTTGGAACTCAGGCCGCAAGCCTCGAGATCGTAGTCGCCGTACAGCTTGGAGTTGTCGTCGATGCTAAGAAAAGGGTTGGCGGGTCGTTTGTCAGTACGGATCCCCTCACGCGTGAGTTGATTTTTTTTAACCCTAGGCGATGAGGGATTGAGGTGACGGGATACTCACTTCTTAACGGTTTCCTTCGTGCAGCAGGCCTCGTGTTCGTATTCCTTGCAAATGGAAACATCGGAGCCCCAGGTCTCGGCGTGGGAAACGTCCTACGGTGCATCAGGGGGTCCGGGACGTCGGTCAGAAGAGCACGACGGAGCCGCTTTACGCTTTTTCCGCTTTTCGATGCGGCGATCCGTCATGTCGCAGGGGTCTCACCTTGTGGTAGTAGTGAAGATGGCAAACCTCGCAGGTACCCTGCTGGGCAGATGCATAAGCGATGGTCGCCGCGAGGACGGTCAGGCGTAGAGCGTTCATGTTCGCTGTTCGCGGAGGCGACGGGGTCACCGTTCCGGAGCCAAGTGGGCGCCGCATCTTGACGTGACGGGGGAAACTAACGCCCCAACGAAATTGGATAGAAGGATGCCACGAGCTGCAACCCTAAAACGCCCAAGTCGACAGCGATGTGACGTGGCCGAGATGAAAATCCGATATCCCGAAAGCAGCTCCGAAATCCCGAACCCAAAAATTGGGCGGAGCGCACGTGCTTTTTGTTGGGTATATGGGCTTTTAGTCATCTGTTCAACCATGTTGACTCGTTTCGATGTGGAGAGCGCGGCTGGTAGCCGTTCTTGCGTTTCTGGCGTTTCTGGAAAGGCTTTTACGATTGTTTTAGAAGTGAGAACAGGCTCCCCGCAGACTAAAACGCCATACGATAGCTGGGCTTGACGAAGGCCGCATAAATTTTATGACGAAAACACGTTGCTTTCGGATGCCGCAGCTCGGTCTCCGGGACACACGGAGGAGTCGCGCGGCGACATTCGAAGGGTTCGTCCCCCGAGGTCGTGAGTTTGGCTGGTGAGGCGTCGAGCAGCGCGCTCGCGGCAAGCACCGGCGGCTCGCACGACTCTCGCGAGGCGTTAACCGGACGCGCGGCTGTCGAAAAAACTATCCGGGGTTTCCCCGGGCCCATCGGGAAAACGCCCCGGGGAGGGAAACCCGGGAGGACCAGGGCCAGTCGGCATCGATTCCTTCATGAAGCTAAGACGATTCTCGGACGAGGAGGGGTCCGCCAGTGATATATCGGAGGTGAGCCCGCTGGCACGAGCGATGGTGGACGCGCCCGCGAGCGCCTTTCCCCGTCGCGCACCATCCCCACCGTGCACTTTTTTTTACCCAAGTCACAACATGCAGCCCCCACTGAGCCCAGTCTCCCTTCTCCCATCCGCGCGTAGGGCTCCGATGGCCACGCGCCCGCCTCCCTCGACGAGCACCTTCGCGGCATGCCCCCCGAGCAGCTCGTCCGGCGCCATCTCGCCGTGCGACGCCGCCTGCTCGCGGCGGAGACGGAAAGGGACGACCTCAGCGCCAACCTCCGCAGGCTCGCGGGCGTGCACGAGAAGCTCGAGGGCGAGCTCCGTGAGGCGGGCGGCGTCGGCGACGAAGACGCGAAGGACGCGCGGCGCGAGCTCGACGACCACGCGTTCGCCACGATCGACGTGGACAAGGAGTCGCTCATCGAGCGCCACCTCCTCGCGATATCCAAGCTGACCGCGACGGAGGCGGAATGCGCGTCCCTCGCGGCGACTGCGGAGGGCGTCGAGGAGAAGAATTGCGAGCTGCGCGCCGAGATACGCCGCAGGAAATACGCGAGGCTCGGCGGCGAGTCCGTGCGCATCGACGTCGGACGCGTCGCGCAGGGCATGGGCGACGACGACGACGACGACGACGACGACGCGCGCCTCCGGGCGGACGCGACGAGGAACGCGTCGCCGCCCGCGAGGCCTTCGTCGCCGCCGCTCATCATCCGAGCGGCGGAGGAGTCCGGGATGCCGTTCACGCTCGCCGACGCGATGGCGCCGAGCGACGAAGCGCGGGTCGTGGTGAACGAGGACGGCGGCACGGTGGTTCACGTCAACGCGGCGTGGGAGCGGTTGTGCGGGTACAGCGCCGAGGAGTGCGTGGGCGTCGACCTGAAGGAGCTCATCGAGTGCCCCGACAGCGAAGAGGCGCTCTTCAAGGCGCTCGTCACCGCGGTGAAGCAGCAAGGAGCGTGCGCGGAGGCCAGGCTGACGGGGTACCGTAAAGACGGCAGCGAGTTCGTCGCGAGGTTGCGAGTGAGCCCGCTGTACTGCGAGAGGACGAACGAGCGGAGCTACCTCGGGGTGATGACGCTCTCGAGGTCAACGCACAACTCCGACGACGACTTACCCACCGCGGCGGAGAAGAACTCGAACTCGCCCCCGCCGAGGACCGCGTCGCTGTCGCCGCCGCTGCCGGTGAGGCAGGAGAACGGGAAGGTGTACGTGGGCGGCGACCCGAACTGCCTGGCCCCTCCGCTCAAACGAAAGCTGTCACCGCCGACGCCGGAGAATGAGGAAATCGACGGCATCGCCAAAACGCATTCCAACGGTCACGACAACGGCGCGGAGAACAGACTGGCGATAAACGAACGCCTGACAAGGAGCACCCGGGATCGGAGCGGAGGAAGAAGATGACAACACGTTTAGATCGTGCGTTCACTTTCAAGTCACGTAGCGTGTTAGCGGCGGCTTCCCGCGGGCGATGCGACTAGCGTGTTGCCTGCGAGGAAGCTCCTAAATTAGCCATAGATACTTCCGCCGTGTAGAGGGGCGTTCCGGCACAGCGTTGGAAGGCCCCGCGCGTGGGAGTTAAGTTTGAAAACAAGCAAGACCGAAAACATCAAGCGAACTCGACCTTCGCCGCGCGTATCTGCATCGGCTCGAGCGTCACGACGGCGTCGCCCGGCCGGATCAGCGTGCCCGAGAGGGTGAGTTCGTCCACGGCGACGATTGAACGACCCGGGAAGAAATCCGCGAGGTTCACCTTCGCTGGCGCCGACAGCTCCTCGTCGTACCCCACGCATCCCTCGGACTCGAACAAATGCGCGAGCACGATGCGAGCGCACGCGCCGCCCCTCGCGCAGTCCTCCCCGGGCAACCTCTCGATGGACACCACGTGCACGTTCCTCGGCGCCACGCCCGAAAAGACGGAGACTGCCCTTCGGGAACCGCCCCGGATTGACTCCTCCCAACCACCGTTCACCTTCGCGAACGCCAGCTGCGTCGGGTTCTGCGACCGCGTCTGAAGCTCCCTGTACGTCCTCGGCCCCGTCGCCGGCGTCGTCGCCGCGATCAGGTGCGTGCCCCTCGCGACCAATCCCGGGCAGTCGCACTCCCTGCACCCGCACTGGGTCTCGTTCATGGGCTCGCCCACGCCCAGCCAGTCGTCGTTGAGGTTACGTCTGTGAACCATCGCCTCGAGCTCGCCGTCCCGTATGCTCCCGACGCCCTGCGAACGATCCGTCAATAGATGGAATCCCGCGCGTTCGTCGCCGGTGAGGGTCGCGATCGATCCGAAGGGATAGTAATTGGAGCTCACCGGCTCCTCCGACGCGTTTTTAAAAGTCCAGTCGTCCCTGTGGTCCCGCCGCCGCGGCTGCATGTCCCGCCCGTTGGAATCGGTCGCCCACGTCCCGCCCGTCGCCAGCCCGGTCGAGTACCTCACGATAACCTCCTTCCCCACGCCGTCCGTCTCGACCGGTATGGGCCCCACCGTCCACTCCACCTCGGCGTGAACAACCGGCTCTCTCGACCACGTCCTCACCGCGACGCTCGTCCATTCCCCAAACGCCACGCGAGTCTCGGCGAGAACCCCGGAGCGGAACGCTCGGAACGTTAAAGCGTTCGACGACGGGGTACCGAGCGGCGTCGTCTTTTGGGACGAGTCCGGTCTGAACACGTACGCCCCGCTGGGGACGAAATCGTCGCTTCCGTCGTGAGACGCGTAAAACGCGGCGGTGATTTTCGCGGTGAGGTTGAACGTCGCGTCGACGACGAAATCGACCAGTAACCCGCCGTCGTCGTTCGGATCGAGGGACACCGACACCGGCCCCCCGTTCGCGTCGGACGTGTCATCCGCCCCCATCTCCTCCGCCGCCTTCGCCAAGGCTGTTTCCGGCACCACCTCGTTCTCGGACAGCGAACGCACGAAGAAGGTTGAGACGGAGAGCGGCGGGAGCGCGACGGAGAAGACGAGCTGCGTCGTCGCCCGCCCCGCGAGCGGCGCGATCGGCGGCGCCGGCAACACGGCGGACGGCACGAACTCGCCGGAACTCGCGTCGACGACCACGGCGCGTCGCGCGGCGGCGGCGTTCATCGGGATCCTCACGTGTTCCGTCCTTTCCCACGCGAGCGGATTATACGCGAGCAAAGCGACTACGTCGCCGGGCGTCATGGATTCCGTCACCGGACACGCGCTGACGTTGAGCAGGGGACACCGAGTCGCGACCGCGTCCGGGTCTAGCGGCACCGGCGGTTGGGAACCGGCGTTGGAACCCGCGGTGGAACGGTGCGTCGAGAGCGCGGCGTCGAGCGATCGAACGAAGTGGCCCTCGACGCCGTCGACGCCGCGCTGTACGCGAACGGCGTAGTCGTTGGTGACGTGCTGCTTCGCCGTCCCGGAGACGGCGTCGTGGTGCTGGGCGACGGCCGTGGCCTCCGCGAGGGGACGAAACGCGTCCCACGGGGGCGTCGTGGTTTCCGTGCCGGCCGCGTTCGACCCGCGGAGGCTGACGACAGCCGCCAGCGACTGGGCGGCTCGAAGAAACTCGCCGCCGCGGCGAACGAAAGCCTTCAGCGTCGGCCTGGACGTGAAATAGCCGGTCCAGTACTGGTGAGGGGTCCAGCGGTACGGGAAGAAATCGCCAGTCTTGAGCGGCCATCGCATGTGCGGGTTACCGGTTTTCGCGTCCAGATACGCCGACGGCGTGCTGTAGAAGACGTTCAGACGGGTGCCCTCGGCGGCGTTCACGTGACGAATGAGCCTGTCGAGTTGGTCGTACCAGTAGGGCGCGGCGCCGTACGTAAAGTCCGTGCCCATCGTGAGCATCACGTCCCCGCCGTACGGCGTGGACCCGTTCGCGCCGAGGAACCATCCGGCCTGCTCCTCCACCGCGCTCACGAACGCCTCGACCATATCCGGGACGTTATAGTCCTCCAAGTCCGGGTCGTCCTGCCAGCGCGAGTCGTCCCCGCAGACGACGTCGAAGCACATCCCCGGAGGAGGGCCGTAGTTGCCGTGTTTGCTCAGTACGAAGCCCTTCACGTCGTGCGTCGGTCCGAGGCTGCGAGACCCGCGCCAGGTGAACTCCATCGCGCCGTCGGCGATCCTCCGCGCCACGTCGTCGACGTCGGCGCGGCCGAAGAAAACCGCCTCGAGGCCGACGCCCGAACCGAGGTGCGTGGCCTGTATCGCGCTGTGCCCGAACGGGTCCAACTGCCACCCGACCCTCGGCAGGGCGTCCACGCCGAAGTTGGCGCGGATGAACTCGTGCCCCAGCGTCGTCTGGTGGATCATGTCCGCGAAGTGCGCCGCCGCCTCGTCGTGCATGCACCACCCGCCGTTGACGAAGGACAGTCGCCCCTCCTTCACCAGCCGTCGAACCCTGGACCGCTCGGCCGTGCCCTGTTCCCTCCACCACCTGGAGAAGAAGGCCATCTCGGCGTACACGAACGTGCGCGCGGGATCCTTCGACAGCTCGTCCACGACGCTGGAGATGATCCTGCGGACGTCCGCCTGTTGGATGGATGCGTTGGAGCCCGTGAAGTACTGATCGACGGTCTTCAGCCACCCGACGTCATCGTGGGTGTGCGGGACGATGTGGACGTTTAGCTTCCCGGGGACCCGACGGTCGCCGGGCGGCGGGACTGGAGGGCCCTCGTAGCCGGGGACGCGATCGCACCCCGCGTCGACCGGCGCCTGCGCGAGAAGGAGGAGGAGGAGGACGGAGAAGCCGACCACGATTGCCAACGAGAGGCCATTCAACAACCAACTCCACCCGCGTCCGCCCCGCGTGGCCTCCTCGTGATCCTCAGAGCCCTCTTCGTCACCCGTGCACAGGTGGACACGCAGCGATGCATCGATATCGTCGTCCGACCGCCGCATCACTCGTCGTATCCGCGAACCGGCAGGCCACGACCCGTGCTTGACTCGTGTGGATTGTGGGCCGGAGATAAATTGAGCTCGGCAATTATTCCGCGAACGGCACATTGGAGCCGCGCTCCCGGGAGGCCATGGAGAGGGACGGAGGCGTCGGCGGGGTCGACCGCAAGGTCTTCTCCGGCGGCGATGCGAGCATATTCTCCTCCGCCGACGGCTTGCAGAGGCTCGCCAAGACGCGCTCGGGCTCGAGACAGTCGTCCAGGGCCGGGAGCGAAAAGTCCGGGCGCGGCAGCCGCGGCGATCCCCCGAGGCCGGACCACTCCGCGCAGGTGAACTTCTACGGCGCGCAGGCGAGAATCTCGGGCGGCGGCGCACACTCCGTATCGGAGGGCAGCGGATCCCACCGCGGCGGCGACCGGCGATCGCAGGGCGCGGGGTCCAATCGCGCTCCGTCGACGGGCCGGGGAGAATCCACCGGGCGGCACGGCCAGGGCGCGTGGGTCCGCGTCGAAGACGTCGCCGACCACGCCGCTCCGACCGACCCGCGCCGCGCGCGCGTGCCCAGTCGCGCGGCGTCGGATCGATCGGACGACAGGGGCACGCAGACGGACAGACCGAGCGGCGCGGACGACCCGACGCACGCGCCGCCGAACCCCAACGCGCAGCTCAGGCTCCAGGCGGCGTTGCAGACGGAGCTGAGGGAGTGCCAAGAGGAACTCGCGCGGGTGCAGATGGAGGCGGCGGCGCTGCGAAACGACAAGGCTCGGCTCGTGCAGGAGCTCGAGCGGGAGCGAGAACGGACCGAGCAACGGGAACGCGAGCAACGCGAGCAACGGGAGCAACGGGGCGGGGGCGAGCGAAAAGATTCGGGCGATCGGATGCGTCGAGCCGAGTCGGGCGGCGGGCTCTCCGGAGCGGGCCGCGATAGCTCCGGCGGCGCGCCCACCATCACGGAGGAGGAGATGGACGACACCGTCAACTCGCTGCTGGAGATGATCGCGACGGAGAGGGAGGCCAAATCCGCGCTGGAGCACCACCTGCGAACGGCCACCGCCGCTCTCGAGGAGGAGCGACGTCGGAGGGTAAGCGCCGAGGACGACCTCGCCGAGACGAGGGAAGCCGCCGACGACGACGCGGACGCGGCGGAGCGGAAGCTTCGTGAGGCGACGGATATCATAGGGGAGCTGAGGCAGGCGCTGTTGGACGTGATGAGGGTGAAGGACGGGTCGGTGAACGGATCAGACGGGGGAAGGCGATCGTCCTCGTCGCAGCAGCCCAAGTCGCCGGAAACCTCGCGACCGCAGCAGGGACGCGACCCGAACAAGTCGCGGTGGCTCGAAGGAGGAGGAGGAGGAGGAGGAGGAGGAGGCGCGGGGGTATCGGATCCAAACGTCGCGTCCCGAACCGGCGGCGATGCCGGAGTGGATCTTTACGCGGATCTGGGCGGGAGGGCGACGGCGATACTCAGGGCGATCGCGGCGAAGGTGGTGGCGCACCCGGCGTTCGAGCTCGCGTGGCCGCTGATGTGCATCGTGTTGCTGCTCAGGTTCCAGCTGGGCCCGGACGTGTTCACGTGGCGCAGCTTGACGTGGTCCGCCCGCGAGCCGCCGACTGTCGCCGCGCCAGACCTCTGACCTCTGACCCGAGTCAAATCAATTTAATTAGCGCTACCTACCCCACGCCTACCTACTCCCCTCGCACCCGCGTGCGCGTCCGCGGCATCTGACTCCGCCTGAACGTGATGGACACCCTCCGCGGCGCGCGAAGGTTCTCGTTCCGTATCGAGTGCGCGAAATTGAAACGACACGGCCCGCTCTGCACCTGCAGGCTGCGCCTGGGCAGGAACACGTCGACCCGCCTCGCCCCCGCAGGGACGCCCTCCCATCCCCCCCGCCGCCCGTCCCTCGCCGCATCCTCCACGTACGTCATCACGCAGTCGCCCGCGAGCGACAGGTTCACGATGAGGTCCGTGGACATCTGCCTGTCGTCGACGTGCGGCAAGAGTTCCGCTCCGCCGCGCCGGTCGTAGTCGATGGCGTTGGCCTCGTTCGGGATGAACCCGCGCAGTGCGGGGTGCGCCGCGGGCATCCGATCCGCCACGGCCCTCACCAGCGCGGGCAACGGGCGGCGCTCGGGGGCGACCGTCCGGCGCTTGAGGTCCACCTCCACGCCCCACTTCTTCCCTCTGTGCTTGCCGTTGAAGTTGGAGGGCCTCCACGGGTTGGCGTCGGACTCGTCCCGGTCGAGGTACTCAATCAGCCGCGACTCCTCGTCCGGGGTGATGAAGTCGGGGATGAGATGATGCCCGGGGAGGCGCGTCGGTGCCGTCGCGGAGGCTCGCATCAGCTCCGTCAGCGCCGAGGGCTTCGTGTCGTCGTCGTCGTCGTCGTCGTCGTCGTCGTCGTCGTCGCCAACGAGTTCACCCGTCGTCGTCGTCTGGTCGGGAACCTTCTCTCCCGTCGTGGCGGGTTCCTGATCAGGAACCGACGCTCTCGGGGTCTCATCGCGCGTCCCGACGCCGATCCCGCACGTTGGACCGTCCATGTGATCGTTCATCAGCCGAAGAGCCACCCTCGCGTCGCACACCGGACAGTTCACGAACGAGCTCCCGTCGAACGCCCTGTCTCGATTGGTGCGACGACCGCCACCGCGCGATGCGGTCCCGACGCCGGACCCGAACGAGCCGCCGCTCGTGGACGCGATTCCCCCTCGAGGCGAGAGGAAGGAATCGATTCGCACCTGAGCGCGGTCGGGACGCTTCGGCATCGTACCTTGAGATGCCGCCCCGGCGCCCCGAAGGACTGAGACAGCGGGCTCACTTGCCAGTCGCAGCCTGGGACGTCTGAGAAAGTCAGAAGCGCGATGATTCCTTCGATGTTTCCCGCGATTTTGAATTCCGTCCCCCCCTTTTGGGCCTTTTTGGGGTTCACGAACCCTGTCGTCCGAGTCAGCAGGAAACCCAGAAAACAGACCCTCGTTTTCGTATATGGCGAACCAGTCTCCGCAACTGGCCGAATCGAGAAGAAAAAATCTTTTTTTCCTTCGGTTGGCGACGATCGAAACCAACAACAACGTTCGTGGGCGACACGCCGCCCGTCTCGCCGCCACAAACCCCCGCGCGGACTGTCCCCTCCACGGCGGACAACCGTTGGTGGTCGTAGCGGGCGTTTCCGAACCGTCCACGCGCCATGTCGTCGGTCGCATCGGCCCCCGCGGCCGTCGGCCGCGCGCCCCTGGCGAATTTTTCAAGGAGCGCGAGGCGAGGTGTTGGCCCTCGCCGCGCCGCGGTGCCCCCGGGCTCGGGCGCAGTCTCCCCGAGTGGGTTCAGCTCGCGCGGATCTCGCCATCGCCGCCCGGGCATGATGATAGTCCAAGCACTGGCTGAGGGCGCAGACATCTCAGACGTCGAGGGCGACGCGGACCTGTCCATCGTGGTCGACGGCGACAGCGACGCGCAGTTCACAATCGTCTCGATCAAGGCCACGAACAGGCCGGGGATCTTGCAGCTCATGAAGACGACGCTCGAGGACCTCGGACTGAACGTGGAGAAGACCGAGGTGGACATGGAGGGTGACCTGACCGCGGACACGTTCTACGTCACCGGCGATAACGGCGCCAAGGTCGACGACGTGTACGATCTCGCCAACATCAAGCAGGTCATCAAGGTGGTGCTCAACGCGCACTACCTAAAGTCCAACCAGGGTGCCAGGCCGAAGGACTCCACCTCCTTCCTCGAGGCCAACCCCCGGCAGAAGGATCTGCTGTACTCGCTCATGGACTCGTACGCCAAGAACGACGTGTTGAGCGTTCAAAAGTCCATCGTGGACCACGTGGAGTACACCCTCGCCAGGTCGCGCTACAGGTTCGACGACTTCGAGGCGTACCAGGTGCGCGCCGAGCCCTCCCCCTCCCGCGATCCCGCAAAACTTTTCCCACGCGCCTCGGCTTTTTTTTGGATTCCCAACCCAAATGCGGAACCGCCCGGGGACTGACCCGTCCGCCCCGGCCTCGTTTTCTTCAGGCCACGTCGATGTCCGTCCGCGACAGGCTCATCGAGAGCTGGAACGACACGCAGCAGTACTTCCGCGAGCAGGACCCGAAGCGCGTGTACTACCTGTCCATGGAGTTTCTCATGGGCCGGTCGCTGACAAACTCGCTTTTCAACCTCGACCTGAACGGCACCTACCGCGAGGCGCTCAAGCAGCTCGGATACGAGATGGAGAACCTGGTGGAGAAGGAGAGGGACGCCGCGCTGGGCAACGGCGGTCTCGGCCGCCTCGCCGCTTGTTTCCTGGACTCGATGGCTTCCGAGAACCTGCCGGCGTGGGGCTACGGCATCCGCTACCAGTACGGGATGTTCCGCCAGGAGGTCATCGAGGGTTTCCAGCACGAGAACCCGGATTACTGGCTCAACTTCGGCAACCCGTGGGAGATTGAGCGCCCCAACATCGCGTACCCTATCAAGTTTTACGGCAACGTCGAGATTCTCGAGTCCGAGGGGCGCCAGGCGTTCATCTGGAACAGCGGCGAGGAGGTCACCGCGGTTGCGTACGACACCCCGATCCCCGGCTGGAACACCCCGAACACCATCAACATGCGCCTCTGGTCCGCCAAGCCGTCGCGGGAGTTCGACCTCGAGTCTTTCAACACCGGCGACTACGTCCAGGCGATTCTCGCGAAGCAGCGCGCGGAGACGATCAGCGCGGTGCTCTACCCCGACGACCGAACGTACCAGGGCAAGGAGCTGAGGCTGAAGCAGCAGTTCTTCATGGTGTCGGCGACGCTCCAGGACATCATCCGACGGTACCTGGTGACGCACGAGGACAACTTCGACGATTTCCCGGATAAGGTTGCGCTGCAGCTGAACGACACGCACCCCACCATCGGCGTCCCCGAGCTCATGCGCCTGCTGATGGATGAGCACGGGCTGGGCTGGACCAAGTCATGGGACATCACCACCCGCGTGTTCTCGTTCACCAACCACACCGTGCTCCCCGAGGCGCTCGAGAAGTGGCCCGTGGATCTGGTGGAGAATGTCCTCCCGAGGCACATGCAGATTATCTACGACATCAACTGGAGGTTCACCCAGGAGCTCCGGGGCATCATGGGCGACGACTACGACACCATCGGCCGCATGAGCATCATCGAGGAGGGCGACGGCCACAAGAACGTTCGCATGGCGCACCTCGCGTTGATCGCGTCGCACACGGTGAACGGGGTGGCGGCGATCCACTCGGAGTTGATCAAGACGACCATCTTCAAGGATTTCTACCAGATCATGCCGGAGAAGTTCCAGAACAAGACTAACGGCGTGACCCAGCGCCGGTGGCTGGCGTTCTGCAACCCCAAGCTCTCCACCCTCATCACGGAGACGCTTGGAACCAGCGCGTGGATCAAGGAGCTTGACCTCCTCTCGGACCTTCGCCTGCACTGCGACGATCCAGCGTTTCAGGCGAAGTGGGCTGCAGTCAAGCGCGAAAACAAGCTTCGCCTCGCGGAGCTGGTCAAGGCCAAGACCGGGGTGGATGTGAACCCCAACGCGCTCTTCGACATTCAGGTGAAGCGCATCCACGAGTACAAGCGCCAGCTTTTGAACGTGATGTACATCATCCACCGCTACAATGCCCTCAAGGAGATGACCCCCGCGGAGCGGGAGAAGCAGGTGGACAGGGTGTGCATCATCGGCGGCAAGGCGGCGCCCGGTTACGACATGGCCAAGCGAATTATCAAACTCGTCAGCGCCGTCGGCGACACGGTGAACAAGGACCCCGACATCGGCGACAAGCTCAAGCTCGTCTTCCTCTCCGACTACAACGTGAGCAGCGCGGAGATCATCGTCCCGGGCTCGGAGCTCTCGCAGCACATCTCCACCGCGGGCACCGAGGCTTCTGGGACCTCCAACATGAAGTTTGCCATGAACGGGTGCCTCATCATCGGCACCATGGACGGCGCCAACGTCGAGATCGCCGAGGAGATTGGTCAAGAGAACATGTTCATCTTTGGCGCCCGCGCCGACGTCGTCCCCAGCCTCAGGCGCGAGCGCGAGTTCTTCAACGTCCCGCCGGAGTTTTACAAAATCGTGGACCAGATCAGGAGCGGGTACTTCGGCTGGAGCGATTTCTTCGCACCCGTGTGCGACGCGGTGTGCGGTGCGCAGGATTACTACCTCCTCGCCAACGATTTCAACGATTACATCAGGGCGCAGGAGGCGGTTGACGAAAACTACAGGAACCAGGCGCTGTGGACCAAGAAGTCCATCCTGTCCGTCGCGGGCAGCGGCAAGTTTAGCAGCGACCGCACCATTCGGGAGTACGCCGAGGACATCTGGGACGTGAAGCCCACCAAGCGACCGATGCCCACCAACCCGAAGCCGTACGGCCCGTCGCACAAGATGTGAGCTCGGAGCGCGGAGGCGGGTTCGGTTCAACGGGCGCGTGTGGAGGGAGGGGGTATTTCAAATTGGTTGCGACGAAGGAGGAGAGAGGAGGAGGAGGGTTGAATTGTACAGGTATTCTATCTGTCACTAGCTAGACGCCTGGCTTGATGATAATGCACATCGGTTTCCATTCTACGCGCCGTACCTCGCTCGGTCGAGTCGTCGTTCCATCGCCCTCACCTCCTCCTCCAACGTCACCGTCTTCGCCTGCGCCCGGAGCAACCGCTCCGCGCCCTTCGTCTCAGCCTCGGCAACCTTACCCCCCGCGCCGACCCGTTCCGCCTCCCTCCGTCTGCCAGCCGCCTGCACCCCCGCCACGGCCCTCGCCTCCAGCTCCGCGACGATGGCGGCAGCCTCGTCGTCCACGAGCTCGCCCAAACCCGACCCGGCGTCCGTCGACCTCCTCGCCTCGGTCGACCTCCTCGCCTCGGTCGACCTCCTCGCCACACCCCGCAAACCCCCCGGCGTCCCGGTCGAGACGCGCGTCATCCCGCGAAACATCCCACCCGCGGCCTCGTCCAGCGCGGCGTCATCGTAGCTCATCCTCGTGCGCCGCGGTCTCGACGGGGAGAACACCGAGTACCGGAACCCGGACGACGAGTTCGCGTCGCCGACTCGAGCGTTTTCGTCGTTTTCGTCGTCTTCGTCGATGTTCGCCGTCGTCGGACCGCCGTCCGCCGCTGCCGACCACGTCCGCGTCCCCGCGCCCTTGATCCCCGCGCCCCACGTGGTGGGATACGGTAAGATCTCATCCACGTGGCAGCACGTGAACGCGAGCTTGCCCCCGTACCTCACCGGTTCCTCGAGCCTGTCCGGATTCCAGCACCTGACGCGGGCGATGGCCCTCGGCGCGTTTAGCATGGCGGACGCCGTCGGGAACATCTCCGCGTCCCTTCTCAGGCATCCCTCGATCGTCTCCGCGACGTACAACCCGCCGCCGTGTGTCTCCTTGGCCGGGTGACACACCGTCACGCCCGGGCGGTACCTGGTGACGCCGTCGTAGATGGACACGTACTCGACGCCGGCTGTGTTGTCGCCAGCTGCGTCGCCGCGTGTGGCGCCCCGTCGTATCACCTCCGCGGCTCTCTCCGACGTGGACGCGCGCACGGCGCCCTCGGGCACCGCCGCGACGACTTTGTAGTAGGACTTAGCGTGCCACGGGGGCATGACGCCCTCCATCACGTACGGCTTCGTCGCCCTCGGGTCCCACTTCGCGCGCGTCGCGGGATCCCAGCGGGGAAGCTCGCGGTCGTCCCAAGAGGGTTCCTTCAGATCCTCGGGGATGGGCCCGCCGGTGGTCGCGACTCTGTACAGGTTGGCGAGGATGCCGCGAACCTCGTCGTCCGTCGCGCTCCTGTGCAGGTAATTCGCGGTGCCATTCGCGCGTCCGTCGACGCCTTCGTCGCCTTGGTCGTCGTCGTTCTCGTCGTCTCGCCTCGTCGGGCTCGGGACCGGGTCCCAGTCGTCGTCGACCGTGCTGCGCGGAACGTCCGCGTCGTATACGCGGTCGAAGAGCGAGGGTCCGCCGCGCGCCGCGGACGCGTCGAAGAGCGAGACGCCGACGGCAGCCTTCAGGCGGCCGATGACGTCCTCGACCTCCTCGTCCACGGACCGCATCTGCACAGCAGTTTTGTGCACATCACGCCACAGCTGCTGCGGGAGATATTTGAATTTGTGGGAACGTCCGTCGGGACAGTGTGAGGCGCGCCATGGTCCCCGAGGTGCTGCTCGCCCTGTTGGGGGTGCCCGGAGAGGTCATCGCGCTCGTGCCGGCGACGAGCGACGGCGGCCAGGAGAGATTCCGCGTCTCCCCTGACCTGCCCTTCCTCGAGCCCCCCGAGCGCGCGAGCCTAGATCGGCTCGTCTCCCTGGGCTACGCCTTTCGATGCCTGGAGCGGTTCGTCGCGCGCGAGGACGAGGCCGGGACGACGATGGCGACGTTACCGAGCGGACCCGACGCGTCGTTCGCGTTCAACGCGCCCGCGTCGTGGGGCAGCCTCTACCGCAGGGCGCTCGCCGCGGGCGTCTCCGAGGTGCTCGCCACGTACGAGTCCGCCATCCTCCGCCTGGAGCAGGACATCCTGCGCGGGGTCACCCCCGCGCTCCCCGCCGCGCTCGAGTCCGCGCTCTCCGGCTTCGCACTCGTCCTCCCCGCGCTTCACGTCACCTTACGACCCGTCATCGAGCGCCCCGACCTCAAGGGAGCTCCTCTGCTCCATCACCTGCACGCCGCGGCGCTCGCCGCGGGCGCGCCCCAGCTCGAAGCCGCGCTCCGATCGCTACGCGCCAGGTGCTACCGCGCCATGTACCAGCAGCTCCTGGCGTGGACCGTGCACGGCGTGCTGGTCGACCCGCACGGAGAGTTCTGGGTCCGCCCCGTCGAGGGTGCCGGCGGCGACGGGGGAGTCTACCTCGGCGAGTTCGACGAGAGCGGCGCGGCCAAGGGAACCAATGCGGCGGCGCTCGGGTGGCGGCCAAATGCGTACGGGCTCGACGACTCGATCGTCGATGGCGACACAGCCGGCGACACAGCTGGCCGGTCGTACTTTGGCGGAGGGGAATCATCGAGCGACGACGCGCGTTTTGGCGACGACGGCGGCGAGCGCGAGTGGCACAGGGGCTTCCAGGTATCGCTCGAGGCGTTGCCGCCGGGGGTGGAGCTGCCCGCGGCTGAGGCGGTGCTCTTCGCGGGTCGAGCGGTGCGCGTGCTGACGCGGCCGAGGGGCGAGTTCGCGGGCGGGTCGCTGCTGCCGGATGCGGTGGCGTCGCGCGCGACGGAGGCGCTGCGTGGGCTGGCGCGGTTGGAGGGGGAGGGGAACGACGGGGAATTTGACAGGCTGGCGTTTGAGTCGACGGTTGAGGGGATTCGGGCCCCGGTCGCCGCGAGGCTCGGCGAGCTGGTGGTCCGCGACGCGAAACTGGCGAAGCACCTCGAGGCGCTTCGATCGTACCATCTCCTGGGCCGCGGGGACTTTTTCCAGTCCTTCTTCGAGGAGGCGGCGTCCCTCCTCGCCGTGCCGCCCAGGGCGAACACCGCGGAGGCTGACGCGGCGGCTCCCTTTGCCAGCGCCGCGCTCAAGTCGTCGGCGTCTGACGACCCGCTCCTGCCGAGGTTTCGGCTCCGCTTCGTCTCACCCTCTCTGGGCGTCGAGCACGACACTCCGCACGGGTCGTCGCAAAAGCGCGGACCCAACGTCAGGGTCCCCTCGTACGACGGATGGGACGGCCTGGAGCTCGAGTACGCGACGCCGTGGCCCCTCGGGTTGCTGCTCACGAGGAGCGTTCAGCGGCGGTACAATCACCTGTTCCAGTACCTGTTCCGGCTCAGACGCGCGGCACTCGCGCTGGACGACGCGTGGTTCGCGCTGAGGCGAAAGTCCGCGAGCGGCGGCGGCGGCGGCGGCGGCGGCGGCGGCGGCGGCGGCGGCGGCGCGCGGTGGACCACCACCCCGGGCTCGTTCACGTTCACGAGCGGGCACGGCGCGAAGGGTTTCGGCGGCGACGGCGCGTTCCAGTCGTGCCAGCGCGTCAGGCACGACATGGCGTTTGTGGTGAACAATTGGTTCACGTACCTGCAGGTTGACGTGGTGGAGGCGCAGTACCGCGCGATGATCGAGAGGGTGGAGGCGAGCGAAGGGGATTTCTCGGAGTGCCAACGGGCGCACAGGGCGTTCCTCGCGGCGCTCACCGCGCAGTCGTTCCTGGATCTGCCGTCCGTTTCCGACGTCATCGAGACGATCATGCGACTGGCGGGGAACCTTCTCGCCGTCGTGAAGAGCCTGCCGAGCGACGGGTTGGAGGAGGGCGTCGGCGAGGAGACGGCTGGCGAGATCGAGGCCATCGGGGCGGAGTTCTCGAGGCAGAGCGCGGTGCTGTACACCGTGCTCAGGTCGAACAGGCTGGCGAATGATCCCAAGGCGCCGTTTCTGCGAACGCTGCTGCTGCGGCTCAACTTCAACGGGTACTTCTTCGACAACGCGGCGAAAGCTTCGTCGGGACACGACGCGGCGACGACGGGAGGGAGCGACGCGCCGTCGGTGCGGTCGTCGACGTCGTCGATGAAGTCCTTTAGGAGTGGCTGGGGTGAGGCGATACCGCCTATGCCGTCGCTGTCGCTGAAGCGCGGGATTCAGAATTGAGGTTTAGTGCGCTACGAAAATCGTCGGGTGATGAATATTTTTCGCTCATCGCGTCCTTCCCGTCGCCCTTCCCACCGCCTCGTCCTCTTTTTTCTTCTTCATGCTCCAGAGCACATCCTCCAGCGCCTCCAGATACTTCGGCAGGAAGTGGTCTGACAGCATGGTCCTCGAGAGCTTGATGGAGTCGTACATGTCCACCGAGACATCCGCGTACATCCGAAACCGAGCCCTCCACTCTGCGCTCCCGGGCGCCGCCGCGACGGGTTCCTCCACCCGAGACGACGCGTCCCCGACGCCCTCGCCGCCGTTCGCGTCCGTCGGGTCCGTCGGGTCCTTGGGGTCCGCTCGAACCATGTGAAGGATCCGTCCCGCGGGGTAGAGCTTCACCGTGAAAGCCGTGTCCTCCGCTGCGCCCTCGTTGTCCGACCCGACGAGGGACCCGCGCGAGGCGCGCCGCTCCAGCTGAACCGCCCTCCAGTCGCTGCCGCCGCGGCCGGTGGCTATGCGCTCGGCGAGCACGTGCTGCGCCAGGAGCTGTTGGCCCCTGACGTCGTCCGCGTCGTCGTCCCCGCCGCTCCCGCCGCCGCCAGCCTTCGAAACGCACCGCGGTTCGTAACTCCCCGGCCTGATCTCATCCGGTCCCTGGATAGCCGCCTCGACCTCGTCGGCGGCGGCGACGACATCCGCGGGCGCGCCGGGCCCCAGCAGCGACGCCATGCTGCTCCAACTCGCCTTCGGGGCGGCGAGCGGCGATCGATCCTCCTCGTCCGAGTCCGAGTCGCCCCCCGCCGTCGAAGCCGCGCGCGACGCGCTCCGAATCTCCGCCGCCTGGATCACGCTGAGCTCCTCCTGCAGGCGGAGCACCTCCTGCGCCGCCTCCCCCTGCGCCCGCGCGAGTAACTCCTCGTCCTCGTCCAGCTCGAGCACCAGGTCGCGCGCGGACGCGAGCTCGTCGGTCCACTGCGGAAGCGGGTCGTCGTCGCGCGACAGCGGCGCCCGATCCGTCGCCCGATCCGTCGCGTGATCCGCGCGATGACCCGACGACGTAGGTGCCGACTTTTCCAGACGTTCCCCAACCGCACGAGCGGCGCCGGCGGCAGCCTCGCGAGCCGCCGCGCTCGATGCGCTCGGGCTCTCCGCGGGCCACGCGGTGTTGCGCGTCGTCGCCATCGTCTGCGTCCGCGGGGACTCTCGCTCCGGGGATTCCGCGTTGCGTCGCCCGGGAGTACTTCTCGCCCGGGGGTCTTCGGATGCGTATTCGGCGGTTCGCGTATTCGCCGGTTTCCTGGGCGCGACGCAGCCGGCGATGAGCGCGCCGCCCAGCCCCGCGAGTTGCCTCAGCTTTCCCCCCTTAAGGTTCCCGGGAGCCTCGAACCCCCGCGTCAGCGATCGGAGCTGCGCGCCGAGCCATCGCCTCGGGCGAAAGCTTCCCCCCGCCGCCGCGCCCGGGAGGTGCGCCACGTCAAACGCTCGCGAGTCCGAACTTGTCGCCTCCGGGAGTTCGCCGTGCGTATGAGTATTCGCGGACCCGTCACGGTATGTGCCCGTGCGTGATTTAACGCGGGGTGGACCCCCGAACCCGCACGTCAGCGAACCCGGCACTTGGCAGAGGAAGTGCGGGCCCCTGTCGATCCTGTCGGAAGCGTGTCGGACGGTGTCGGATGGACCGAGGGTGTTCGATCGACCGGCCCGAGGCGCGGCGCACGCCGACGCGGCCAACGCTCGAGTCGTCTCCCTCCACTTCTTCAACACCTGCTGCTCCCACGCGGCGCTCACGATCTGCGACTGGAGCTCGGACACCTTGCTGAAGCTCACGTACGGGACGATGTCGGCGTTGGACACCAGGGTGGTGACGAACGAACGGCACGACTCGGAGAGCTCCCGCGACAGGCAGGAGGGGCACGCGAAAGCTATGCACTCGACGTTTGCAAACGGGTTTTTGCCCCCGTCCTGCTCGCGGAGAATCTGCGTCAGCAGCACCGCCGTCCCCGCGCCGAGGCTGTGACCCACGACGGTCAGGGTGTAGCCCGGATTGGCCGTCTGCGCCGCGACGAGGTCGTTTTTGCACGTCTTCACCAGCCACCGCGCCGTCGATAAAAAACCCGCGTGCGCGTGTCCGAGCACGGGCGCTCCGTCCTCGCCGATGGCGTGATGCGGCCGGGAGTTTGCGGTTAACGACGTCACCGTGTCCCTCACCGAGTGAGTGCCTCGGATGACGAAGAAGAGCTTCTTCTCGACGCGATCCCTGACCAGGATGTACGCGGGTTGCAGGATGGCGGGCCGAAGTTGACTCATGAGGATGTCGGCTCGCGACGGGTCGAGCTTCGCGACGATCTGCTCGAGGTTGCGCGCGCCGCGGAGGGTTCGGTTGTACCCGGCGGCGAGCGCGATGGCGTCCAGCTTTTCAATCCACTCGTCGCCGTCCTGCGTCGGAATCGGAGAGGGTGCGCGGGGTCAGCGTCCCGGGGCGGGGCCCGGGCTGATCTGGGCGAGCGGGCACTTTATGATAATTGTCGTGGTGCCGAAGGGGCCGCGGGGGTTCGCGCGCGGTCGAGGGCGCACCTCCACGAGTGTGCCGCACCGCGCGGCATCAGCCGCGATCTCGGCGCTCATGTCCCTGTTGGAAAGGTGCCTGATGGCGAGCAGGTGATCAAGCCTCCACACCCCAAGCTTGGACAACGCCTCCTTCCACGAGATGCGCACAACCTCGTGGAGCCGAAGCATGGCCTCGCCCCAGTTCGTGGGCGGCTCGGTGAACTCGCTCACGGTCGGCTGGCGTCGCTGCGAGTACCACATGCCTATGGCCGCGGCCGCGGCTCCGGCCGCGGCGATGCTGGCCATCCCGTCTCGCGCGCCGCACGAAGTGAGCGCCGAGCGTCTCGTGGTTTACCCCGGACACCGCCGGTATTCCGGGGTGACATTTCGGGGGGCCATTTCGGAGGGCATTTCGTTCGCAACGAATCGGTCGAACTGTCGAAGACCAAGCCTAACTCTATAGCTCTGGCTAGTGCCTACCGGTACCGCGCGTCTTCCCATATCCTGTCAGCCAGGTTGTCCCTGTGCGTCGTGCCCCGCCCCGTCTCCAGCGACGCCCCGTCCGGTGATCGCGCGTCCGGGGACCTCGCCGACGAGGCACCGTCGTCCAGCAAGGAGAGCGAGGCCAACGGCGAGTAACCACCGTCAAAGTCGGCAAAGGCGTCGGCAGCAAAGTCACCCAACCGGACCGGCGTCGCGGTCGCATTCCCCGCGAAGGGCGACGTCGTTCCCGTCGATGCGGCGTCTCCGCTCGTCTCGTCATCCACGGCGCGCACCGCAGTTCGTACCGGCGGCGGCGGGAGCGGAGGCGGAGCGACTTTGGCGCAGTCACCCGAAGTCGCGGGCTTCGGCACCAGCGAGTCGTCAACCGGGAAGGTGGCGGCGAAGGGATCGCGATCGTCGCGGTCCGCTCGCGTCGGCGGCGGTGGCTCGAGCGGGAGCGGGGGCGCGCCTCGGATGACAAACTTGGGCACCGCGCGCGGGGTCGGCTCGTCGTCTTCGGAGCTCGAGTCCCCGGGGCGCGGCGCGGGTCGTCGTCGAGGTTTTTGGCTCCCGGTCGGTTCGGCTCGCGTGACTGGCGGCGGGTGGTGGTGACGCGTCGGAGGCGGCGTCGGGGCAGCCGCGGCGAGGTCGAACGCGGAGAATTTCCAGTACATCCCCGCCTGCGCGTACCCGATGCGTTTGCGCGCGTGCGCGTCGGGGTGTCGCGCGATGTCTCGCCCCGGGAGCTTCACGACCTGCGGATACTCGAACAACGCCACCGAGGCGAGGCAGCAGGCGGCCTCGAACTCGTGCCGCAGCAGACCCTTGGGCTCGCCCTTCCGCCCGCGCTTGGCCATCTCCCACACGCGCACGAGGATCTCCCTGGGTAACCCGACGCGGTTGAAGAACCCGAGCGCCTGGTCGCCCGTCAGCGCCGTCTTCATCGGGTCGCCAACAGCCTCGAACCACCAGCGCTCGAGGCGGAGGGAGTCGAGGCCGCCGCGACTGGCGTACCCCTTGCGCCTGGCGCGGCGCTTAGAGTCCGCGTCTCTCTTGCGTCGCTCGTCCGCGCTGAGCCGCGTCGGGCGCGGGTCCGTCGCGCGATACATCATGTCCATGCCCCGCGGTCGACTCGGACGTCACCCGCGACGCGCGTCGTGGCTCCGAGGGTTCGCAAAACTCAGGCTTGGTGATGAGCACTTTGAGTAAAACTTTGGCTCTTTGCCGCTACTGTTGGGCCGTCGCCAGGGCCTCGCTGAGCCCCCCCCGCGCGCCCCTCGACCCCTCCCCGCCGCCGCTCCCGCTCCACTCCGCCCCGTCCACCCTCTCGTAGAACAGGATGTACCCGTGCTCCGTGTTCCCCCCGCTGTGTTCCTGCGTGCTGCCGAAGAAGTTGTTCATGGCCTCGTCGTCCATCAGCTCCACGGTGTCGTCGTCGTACGTTAGCCACTGCCCGTGAGACTTGACCAGGCACACGTAGTGACCGTGGTTGGGCCCCGACCCCACGTGCACCACCACCGCAAAGAGCTGGTACGCGGCGTCCTGACCCTCCGCGTCCTCCGTCATGTTGGGAATCTTGAGCTCCGACGGGAACACCACGCGGTGCATGAGCTTGGCGTGCCGGCCGAGGGATTCGAGGTACTTGAACCTCTTCAGGTGCAGCGCCAGCACCTTCGGGGAGGACTTCACGAGCATGCGCTTGTGCGCCTCCTGCAAGCCCCCGCACGCGTCGCACTGGAACTTATCCTGCGACGCGAGCAGCTCGTTGGACGAGAACTGCTTGAGGCACGCGCTGACACTCGCGTTTTGCTCAATGTCGAGGCTCAGATCCATAAACGCCTCGTGTCGCGACGTGACGTTCTCGCACCACAAACACTGGGTCTGGTTCGTGAGTCCGCCCTCGAATATATCATGGATCCAAGTCTTCACCGGCTTGGTCTCCTCCCCGTCCGGCGTGGGGTGCTCCCGACGGTGCTGCTTCACGAGCACCTCGCAGCACTCGTTGACCACAAAGTTGAAAAACTCGTGCGCGTCCTGGTGCATGTACGAGTTGAAGATGACGTTGTCCTTCTTGAGCCGCTCGATGAACTTTTTGGGCGCCAACACGCCCGTGCGCTTCTTCTGGTTGGAGATGGACGCGAACAAGTCCCCGAGCGCGGTCAGAAGGCTCTCGTCGTGATCCTTCGGGAGCGACTCGTGGTACTCGAGGATCGCGTGGCGGAACGGCTTGCAGAAGTAGAGCGCCTGCAAGACCGAGTTGGCGTAGCAGGTGTTCCCGAAGTTCTCCAGGCCGTAGTACCGCTCGCCGTCCGTGTCCGCCAGGAGCGCCTTGTCCAGCTTGGTCGAGCCGTTCCCCTGCGAAGGAAAGGCGTCGGATCGGTCGTGTCAGCGAGGAAAATTGTTAGGGCTCGGGACGGGTCGGGGAGCCGACGACGACGCGCGGGAATGTCGGCGTATCGCCGCGCGCGACGGGCGGCGGCGCAGTCGTGAGGCTCACCATGGCGTCGTCCCGCGCTCGAACCCGCGGATCTATTCCCCCGATGCGCGGGGAGTCTGCGAGTGCTCCCGGCGCGGTGATGAAGGTTCCCTCCGTCTGTGAATATTTGACTGCGTGGCATCGATCGCGGCCAAAGTGCGGCTTTTTACGGTTGAGTCAGCACAGATCGAAGCGCGTCGATCCGGGAAGCGTGCACGATGGTGGCGGGACACATCCTCGACGCCGTGGACGTGCTGCACAGCAGAGTGCGGGGCAAGAAGCGCTCGGGGAACAGGGAGATGTCCCACAACTTCGTGATGCACGACAAGCTCAAGCCATGGGTCAAGTGGGCGTTCTGGTTCACCAACGTGCCGTATTGGATAATCTGCGGCCTCGCGCTGTACCAGTCGCTGCCCGCCAAGGCGCTGCAGCACCCGGTGGCGGAGTGCCTCCGGCCGTACTGCGGCAGCAACCTGTTCCACTCGCTATGCGTCGGGCTCGTCGCGCTCGCGTCCAGCGCGTTTCACGGCGCGCAACTCAACCTGGACCGAGCGTGCGCGTGCGCCCTGCACGATTGGAATATCCTCGTCGGCCGCGCGGAGCAGCTGACGGGGGTGACGCTGACGCCCCTTCACGAGGTCGGATCGATGACGGTGGCGACCCCGAGGGGTTTGAGGAGGCGAAGCGGGCGGCTGAACGACAAGAGGATGAGCGGTAGCCCGCGGGCGTTCGACGACGGCGTGCCGAACGGACTCAACGACCACCCCAGCGACGACGAGGAGGAGCTCTGCCAGTTTGTGGGTGAGGATGCGCCGATCTGGGAGGCGCCGATGGCGGGCGCCATCGCGGGGGTGACGGGCGCTTCGCCCGAGCGACGCAGGCTGGTGTCCAACCTGCTGCTCTGCGACGTGCTGTGCGCGAACGTGTACGTCATGTTCCTGCTGTCGTGCATCGGCGCTAAGAGGGGTCACCTCACGGAGGTTGTCGAGGCGTCGGCGCTGCCGGTGGTGTGCATGTTCATCGCCGCGGCGAGCAAGCGAAGGGGGATGTACCACGGGTACGTGTTCTTCCACTCGATCTGGCACTTCACATCGGCTCTGTTGATGTACGAGATGCTGTACGAGAGGTTCGGCGACTCGTGGTGAGGGATGCGGCGGGGGTTCGCGTGTTACCGACGTGATGTTTTTTTTAGCGTTTGCTCGTTGCGTATTAAGAGTTACGTGTCGATGACTCCCACGTCGCCCCCCGGTCTACCCGTGTACGCGATCACTTTTTCTTTTTCGCGGACGGCGTCGTCTCGAGCGAAGGGACTTCCTCGGTGGTTCCCATCAGGAGGGACGCGATCTTCATCATGGCCTCCTCGGTCTCGCAGCCGCCTTCGGTCCTCAGGCACTCGTCGATGCCCCGTTTCACCGTGACCAGCGGCGGTCCGATCCTGGGGAGAAGGCCGTAGATCTCCATGTCTGGGCTATAATCTTTCATGCGAATCATCGTGTTGTCGTCCGGTCCCTTGAACGTGATCACGGACGCGCCCTCGACGTCCACGAGCTTATCGCCGCTCGGTTGGAAGGTCATATTCATGGTCCATTCCGATGCGTACCTCGTAGGGGTGCAAAACTCGCCTTTATCTTTGATGACTCGGACCCTCACGTCGGGGTTGAGCGCGAAGAAGCTCTCGAGCCAGACGCCCCACTGCGCCTTACCTTTCACCTCGTATCGCTCGAAGTTTTGGGAGTAGATGAAGTCGGTCTCGTCCACGGGCGCGACGCAGTCGGAGGGGTAGTTATCCAGGGAGCACTCCACCATACGCCTGGCGAGCTCGAGGCGCTCGGGGGTGTAGAGTTCCTCGCACGTGGAAGCGTGCGCGAGGGTGGCGGCGCAGGCGAGGGAGGCGACGGCGATGAATCGAAAGATGGGATGGCACATGATGTTGGGAGGTGGTGGCGCGCGTGTGCGGTGAATAGTGACGAAGCCGTTTCCCAAGGTGGGAATGGAAAGTATCCTGAAAAATATCCTGGGAGGACCTGTCCTCGGACTGTCGGAGCGGAAGACGAGGAGTCGAGGAAACGGACGAACGAGGTCGTCTTGGACCGCGTGACTAGCGTTGTTGGCGTGTCCCAGGAATTGACGTCGCGGGCGTCACGAGCCGTCCGTTCCACGGGGCCGAGAACGAGAGGTCGGGAGAGGATAAGTCACACCTTCGACCCGTCACTGCGATCTTACATCGCGCCACGCCCCTCCTCCGTGACGGCCACCGCGCTGGACACACGCGCGCGATACCGTCGAGCGCAGCCACCGGTCGCCGCGTCGCGTCCCGACGGTCCGCGAGCAGGGCCCGTCGCACAAGAAAACGAAACGGATCGAGAAAATGTACCAGTACGCGGACACGGTCGAGTTCGACCTCATGGTCGTGTTCCTCGTCGTGTGCGTCATGCCCTTGGCGGTGTTCCTGATGCAGTCCAAGACAAAGGTTGGCCGCGCGATTTCACTGGCGCTCATGGTCCTCGCCATCCTCTACGTCGGCGGCTTCGAGCACTACAGGATGCACCGGCCGGAGGTGACCGAGGGAGGCTTGAAAGCGGCTGTGTTCCCAGCCGCGTTCCTCGACCTCATCGAGTCCGAGACGTTCACGCTGACCTACCTCCCGATCGGCGCCGACCCCGACACGATCGCGAAGGCATCCGCGGAGATCGACCGCCTGAAAACGACGAGCGCCGCGCGCGTCGCGTCCATCGCCCCGCGCCGCGCGGCGCCCGGGAATCGGTCGGGGCTCGGAAGCGTCGACCCCGCTGGCGAGCCGCTCATCGTGCACCTGTCGCACAAGGGCGCGGGTGACGGGATGTTCCGCGACGCGCTCCGTGCGCTCGAGAAGAACACGTGCGGCGGTGCGAGTGACGAGGCGAGCGACGAGGCGAGCGACGAGGCCGATCGATCCTTATCCTCGTCCCCCGCGTGCATGCGATGGTGCTCCGGAACCGCGGACGACTTCCGCCACGACGTGCACAGCTTCTCTTTCGACAGGTCCACCCCGCGGGACATGGGCCTCCTCGGCCGCGCCTACCGCGCGGTCTTCGTGGTTCGCGACCCGAGGGATCTCGTCGCGGAGTCGTACCTGGAGCACCTGGACACGAGCGAGGCGTGGGCTCGTTTGCCCCGCGACGTCCTCGGCGGCGAATCTTTCCAGTCGAAACTGAGGTCGATGTCGACGGAGGACGGCGTCGACGTCGAGATCGACAGGTTCACGGCGTCTCTCTCCGTCAAGCTCGGCATTCAGCGTGCGATCGGGCGCCTCGGCGGGTTCGCCGCTCTCTCCGGGCAAAACGCCTTCCCGGACGCCGTGGCCAGCAGGGTCGGGGATTTCGCCCGGAGTCTGCGCGCGTTTGCTCGAGCGGGAGACCCCGACGTGGTGTTCGTCAAGTACGAGGAGCTTCTCGGCGCCAAGACGGACGGTTTGGCGCTCCTCGGCGAGTGGCTCGGTCTCCGGCGGGGAGGGCCGGAGATGCGCGCCTTCGTCGAGGCGTGCGTGGACGCGCGCGAGGACGAGCGCGCGGGTAAAGTCGGGTCTCATGCGGGTCATACAAATCACACGGGAGCCGACTCGGAGATATATTCGTTGTGCGAGGGCGGCGGCTGCGAGGAGCGGTCGCGGCGGACGCGAAGGACGCTGCCGCCGGGGGCGTGGCGCGCGCACTTCACGGATCGAAACGCGGAGAAGTTCGATCTGGAGCACGGCGCGCTGTTGCGCAGCATGGGGTACTCCGACTTTGAGGAGATAGCGCGGATTTGAACGAGCGGATTTGATACGAATGCCTGCTACGAAGGTACTACGGTGAGACGTATCGGTAAATCAGCTCCAAGCCGTTGTTCGCCTTGAGCGTTTCCAGCATGCCCGAGTGCGTCGCCAGCCTGGCGCACGCGATCGCCGCGTTCTTTTGCGCCGCGCCCGTCCGTTTGTGGCACACTTGAAGCAGCGGCGCCACCGGCTCGAGCGCCGCGAGCCTCGGCAGAAGATCCCCCTCCCTCGCCAAGTCGCCAATCGCCAGCGCCGCGTTACCCGCCGTGCCGTCCCCGACGACGTCCCAACGACGAACGCACTCCACCAACGCCCCCGCGGCGTGCTCCGCCAGCGCTAGCCTCGCCCCCGCGTCGCCGCCGTTGGCGAGAACCGCGAGCGTCCTCACCGCCGGTTCGATCGCGCCGTCTCCGGCATCTGACGCCAGCCTCCGAACCACGAACTTCGCGACAGTCGCCGCGACCCCATCCCCGTTTGAGCCCCCCGCGCCACACATGCTGCGCGCCGTGGACGGGTCGCGCGCGATACGGGAGAGCACCGTCGCCGCGCGCGCCGGGACGAGCGGATCCGACGAGCGGGAGAGCAGCCGAGCGAGCCGCGGCGCCGCGCCCGCTTTCCCAATCGTCGCCGCCGCCGCCGCGTCCACGGACACGTTCGCCAACGCCGCGAGGACGTTCAACACCAGCTCCGAGTCCCGTCCTCCGGGCGATGGATCGATGGACGCGTCCGTGTCGCTTTCCCTGTCCGCGGCGCGTGCCCGGGAAGGCCCCAGTCCGGGAAGGCCCGGGCCCATTCCCGCGGGCGCCGCCGTCGCCCTCTCGTTTTTCTCGTTTTCCGGGAGGAGCGCGCACAGGTCCGAGATGCCCCGCTCGTTCGCCGCAAACTCGGCGCGCATCCGGCCGTCCGCGCACATGTTTCCCAGCAGTGCCGCCGCGCGTTCCGCGAGCACGGGCGTCCCGCATCGAAGCACGGGTAATACGGGTCCCAAGATCTTTCCCGGCGCGTCGTAATAAAACCTCGTCAGCGCGATCCTCGCCTCGGCGTCCACGGCGCAGTTGCCCAGAAGGGACAGCGCGTGAGCCGCGGCGAGCTTGGCGCCCGTGTCGTTCGCGAGATCCGCCTCGAGAATCGCGAACAGCCCCGCGATGGCTCCGTCGGGCCCGACGTCCGACGCGAGAGCCTCGATGATCGTCGCCCTGGGGTTAGACGTCGCCGAGCACGTGTGCAGCAGAAACAGCGCGCACGCGACAGCCTCCCCGGTCGCCTTCTCGGTCGACCGGCGCGCCCGCCCGATGAACCCGACCGCGAGCTCCAGAGTCCCGTTTTGTGCGAGCGTCTCCCGGTTCGCCTCGCTCAGGCACGCCGCCCTGAGCACCCTGAGCGGACCCGTCGGAACCATAGACCCGTCGGCGCGCTCGAGCTCCCGCGACAGCCCGAGCAGGTGCGAACCCCGGCCCGATCGGAGATACACCCTGCACTGCTCGCTCCCCTCGACCAGCGCCTCGAGCCGGGCGTAGTCGCACCCGTCCGACCCTATCTCGCCGCACAGCTTCTCCAGCTCTCGGAGCGTGTGAAAGTCGGTGCCGTCCACCTCGCCGTCGATGCCCTGCGCGGCTCTGCGCATACCCCTCTCAACCTCCTTCTCCTTCCGAGCCTCCTCGTACGTGGCGTTCGCCTCTTTCATCTGCGACTCGATCTCCCCGTTCGAAGGGTCCCTCTCGTGCGCCAGCGAAAGGTCGCTGAGCGCGTCCTTGTAGTGCGAGAGCTTGAGCCTCGCGGCGGCTCTCCGCTGCAGGCACTTGATCGCCGTCGGGTGGTCGGGCCTCTCGAGGAGAAATTCCGCCAGCTCGCACGCCTTGGACGCGTGGTCGATGCACTGCACGAACATCTCGCACTTGAGCGCCGCCATCGCGGCGTTGCCGTGCAACTCCAGCGAGCGCTTATCCGCCTCGAGACCGAGCTCGTAGCACCGGAGCGCCTCGGCGAATTGCCCGCCGCGGAACGCGGCGTTGCCCTCCTCGCGCCTGCGATGCGCGGTCTGCCTCGCGCGCACCTGCGCGGCGTGCCTCCTGTCGATGTCGGCCTCCATCGCCTTGAACGCGGGGTTCTCCGGCGTGTACTGCATCCACGGGTCGTCCTCGTCGTCGGACGGCGTCCACAGGTCCCACGCGTCGTAGTCCGTGGCCCTGCGCTTGTCCTCGGGCATCTTGGCGCGGTACTCGTGGAACGCCTTGCGCGCGCGCTCGCGTCGCTCCTTCTCCGCGATCATCTCGTCCACCTTGGCCTTGATCTTCTTCTGCTCCTCCGGGCTGAGGTTCTCGTACTTGCGCCTCTCCGCCTCCTCGGCCTCTTTCTTCCGCATCTCCTCGAGCTGCGTGCTCTCGGCGTCGCGCTCCTTGATCTTCCGATCCACGTACTCGGCCGAGATCTTGCCCGACCGGAGCCCTTCTATGAGCGCGTTGACCTCGTCCACGTTCTCGAGAAATTCGTCCGCGTCTTGAGGCGTCCGGGGGGGAAGACCACCCCGTCCGGGGCCCATCCCGACGCTCTCGAGCTCCTTCGGCATCGCTCGCTGGCCCCCAGTTGACTGACCGAGGGTGCCTTCTCTCTTCTCGTTTTGGAAGGGTGGAAGGGCGGTGGGAGGTGGGGGAGTCACCGAGCCGAAATTCGTGGCACCCCCTTATCGTGTGCACCCCCTCGATGACGCATCGACGAAGAACCACTGGTTGACTGTCGCTATCTGCCAATGGAAACGCGTCTAAGGAATCTGATTCGATCGGAGATGCGACACGAAAGTCCTTAAAAACTCGCCTGAATACCGTTGATCTCCCCATCCCTTGTATGCGTTCCAGTCAGCGGGCGAACAAGGAGCAACATCTTGTCGAGAGCCACATTCCCCCGCGCGCGCGTCTCGGTCCACGGACCTCGACTCGCGAGCCAACGGACGAGTTCGCGCAGACTCGCACTCTCCGCTCGCATTCGGGCGTTCACGCGCCGTTCAACCTAGCGCACGTCACCCGCGCGCCCAGACTGCCCCGGCGCCTTTCCTTATTTCAACAACGCACCCGCCCAAGGGGAAGAGATGAGGACGAAGATGAAGGCCAAGGCGTCGCACCCGCTCAAGAAGACCCTCGTCGCGATCAACCCCAAGGCTTCTCCCGTCGAGGTCAAGGCGGTGCCCGTGATCGAGAAGAAGAGCACCAAAAAGAAGAGGAAGGGCACCAAGGCTGCCGATAAGCGCAGGTGAGCAGCTTCGCTTCCGTGCGCCCACTTTTTCCCCGAACGAACCCCCGGTGACGCACACGCTGACATCTCCTCGCCCGCCCGCCTCAGGAACATCTGGGCGCGTTCCAAGACGCTCCTCAAGCACTTCAACATGTCCGGTATGCGCAACGAGGGCAACGGCAAGCCCTACCGCGAGAAGATCGGGCACCACCTCGCGCTCTTCTACGGCAAGACCTTCAAGGAGGGGTCGTACTGGTACACGCATCCCAACGAGAACGAGTTCTTCCGCGCCCTGTTCGCCAAGGCTGCGGGCAAGGAGAACGCGGACGACGTGGACGCGGCGGGCATCGACAACATCTTCTTCAAGAAGGAAAACCGCCAGATGGGCATCGACGCCAAGGCACTCGGGCGCTACTGCTCGGAGAGGCAGCTCAAGGCGCTCTTCGCGGCGTGCCCGGCGTCGTCGGAGGAGGGCAACGTCTGCATCGAGGTGCCCGCGCCAGCTTCCGCGTCGCCCGGTGCGCCCGTGAAGTTCGACAAGGAGAATGAAGAGGAAGAAGAAGAAGAAGAAGAAGAAGAAGAAGAGGCGCCTGACTCGGGCTCGCCCGTTCCAGCTGTGCACGGCGAGGCTGGAACGGGTGAGCCGGCGGCGGAGAGCGACGACGAGGGCACCGTCGCGCACGAGGCGGACGTCGCCAACCTTCACGACCTGGCCGGAGACGACGACGACACCGACGACGACGACGCGGTGCCCGCGATGCCCGCGGGAGGCGACTTCGACGACGGGAACTTCTACAGCGACGAGAAGAAGTTCAAGGAGGGTGACGATTTCAACCTGGAGGGGTTCACGCCGAGCCAGTGGGAGGATGACCCCGATATTAACGACGTTATGGACATCTTCAATGGTGGCCTCGCGCAGCCTTCGCAGCCGACCGAGCCGCCCACCGAGGAGCAATGCGATCTGTTGGAGTACATGCTGAACGTGCCCAAAGTCAACGAATGGCGCGTTCGCCTCAGCCAGTTGAAGGTGGACGCGGCGGAGGGTAAGATCATCACGGGGTGGATGCCGACGGCTGTCGATAGGCGGGCGAGGGCGATGAAGTGCTTCGCGGAGCTCGAGAAAATCATGAGAGAGCAGGAACAGGCCTACGACGAGGACTTCGACGTGTCTTTTCCCCCCGCTTCCACTACCGTGGGATAAACAAGAACCACTGAGATTGTGTATCAGAGACGCTGCTGTACGTGTAAAAGATTGTTATCAAGAATATGATGACGCGAAGGTTAAGACGACAAATCTAGAGTCTAACGTCGGCGACGATGGACACGTGGTCGCTCGGGTACTCCTCCGACGGAAGCCCCCCGCGAACCGTCGGCGGCTTCAGCACCCGCGTCGCCCCGATCCCCGGGGTGTGAAAGATGTAGTCAACCGTCCCGCGAAACTTTCCGTGTGCGCTCGTCATCGCCGGCTCTGAACCGCAAACCTCCGCGTAGCAGCTTCGAAGCTCACCCGCGCGCGCGTGGGTCAGCCGGTGCCGACCGTCCCACTGCCTCGACGTTCCATCCGCCGCCCGCGGTCGCCCCTCCAGCGCGGACATCATGGCGCGAATGGCCCGCGCGTCCCGCCGTTTCGCCGTGCCCTCCGTCATCGCCGACCCCTCGAACCGAGTCGCGCTTTTCGTCCTCGTCGCCCCTTGGCCCTCGTCGGTCCCGAACGCGAGCGCGAGTCCCTCCAGGTCCCAGTAGTTATCCGCGAGCCTCACCGCGATCTTCTCCGCGTCCCCCATGCGTTCGTCCCGGACCCCGACACCGCCCTCCGCCTCGTCCTGGTCCTCCCAATCCGCCCACCGCTCCTCGTCCGAGCCCGTCGCCGCGTCAACCGTCATCGCCGCGTACGAACCCACGTCCTCGCCGTCGACCAGACAACCGGACATGTCCCTCCTGTCCACCCTGCTCACGTCCAGCGTCCCGTCGACGATGAACCTGTAGAGCGGAGATTCGGGTTCGGCGTTGAAGTCTCCGACGAGCATCGCGTGAGGCGCGTCGCCCCCGGATGCGCCGACGTATTCGCGGCGCATCGCCTCGACCCGCTCGACGAATACCCTCAGCTGCCCGAGTTTTCGGTCGCCCCTCCGCGGGTTGAACAGCAGGTGAACGCATCCGACGACCACCGGCTTCGCGTTTGGGTCCGAGGGCACGAGGCACGCCACCGCCGCGGCGTTCTCGCGGAGGTCAAAGTCGGTGAAGTCGACAGCCTCGAACGCGGCGCACCGTCGGAAGGCGGACGTCCTGTAAAACACCGAGCTTCCGTCCGTCCGCCCGCCCGCCCGAGGCGCGTGGAGCCCCGTGTACCCGCACCCCGCCAAAGCCGCGGCGATGCCGTGAAAGTCCTCGCACTCCTGCAGGCAGAGAACGTCCGGCCTGAGCGCTTTGACCTCTTGGACGATGCCCCTGAGCCTTCGCCGCCACGACAGGATGGAATCGTGGATGCCCCGGTACAGCTCGTTACGGTACTTCCACGCGTGCGAATCCGCCAGGAGGTTGTACGACATGACGCGGTACTCCCCAGGCGGCGGCGCCGGGACCTGCCCGCTGGTGCCCGGCTCGCGCGCGTCCACGACGCTGGGCGGCGAAGGGTGCCACTCCCTCGCGGCGACGCCTCGGGAAACCGCATCTTCGACGCTCGCGCGATGTCGCCCGCCTCGCCCGCCTCGCCCGCCCGAGTGGTGTCTGGGCTGGCCAGCAGCGAGCCCGGACGCGGCTTGGTGGCTTCTCCAGGGCTGGTGCGCGTCTCGGGGACGCGGAGGCGGGGGCGTGAACGCTCCCCCGCCTTCGCTGTCGAAGCGAATGTGCTGTCGGGGGCGAGTCGGGTGGTGCTGGTTATCCCGCGCGTTAGGGTTGGTGAATCGCTTCATCCCCGAGCGCGATGCCAGCCCGCGACAGGAGCGAATCAGCGCGGAGCGGGCACCGGGCCGGTTCAGCATGCCATGCGGGGCAGCAGCTATGGTGGGTTGGAGAGACGAGGTTTTGACTTTGGACAGGAAGTTTATTGCCTGCAGCCGACGGAAACATGCTGCCTGCTGCCCAACTTGTCCTGAAGTTACATCTTGCAAGCGGACTGCCAACCGAGAGATAGTCTTGCTCAGAGTTGGTAATTAATGCTTGCGCGGGTTCGGGCACGAGGGCGACGACGCCAAACGCGTCGAGTGAAAAGTTATCTCTATTGCAAGGACCGCTCCTAGATACCACACACCGACCACCCGCGTTGAGTACACGCGTCGGTCGGTCGCCTCAATCCAATCGCGACCCTCATCAACCCCAGCCCAGTATCCGTTAGGATAGCCACTAAAGCACCGTTTAGTTGCCCTCCTTGGCCTTGGCGGCCATGATACCCTTGACACCGCGAAGGCGGCCAGTGCGGCGGGCGGCGATGAGACCGACCTTGGCACCGGCGGGCCTGTTGCGGCGGACGGTGGAGGCGTGACCAATGTGCTGGTGGTTACCACCACCGTGAGGGTGCTCCACGGGGTTCATCGCCACACCACGAACCTTGGGCCAGCAGTTGCGCTTCACCTTGAACTTGTGGTAGTTGGCGCCCGCCTTGAGCATGGGCTTGTCGCAGCGACCGCCGCCCGCAATCTGGCCGACGGTGGCGCGGCAGCCGGAAGGGATGGTCTTCTTGGAGCCGGAGGGAAGCTTGATGCGGGAGAAGCCGGTGTCGGGGTTGTGGGAGATGAGGATGCAGTACTCGCCGGAAGCCTTGGCGAGGGCACCGCGGTCGCCGAGCTTCGCCTCCACGTTGCAGATGATGGTACCCTCGGGCATGGAGCCGACGGGGAGGATGTTGCCAACCACGAGCTGAGCCTTCTTGCCGCAGTAGAGGAACTGACCGGTGTAGGTGCCCTCGGCCGCGACGAAGAGCTCCTTGTCGTGCTGGAAGCGCTTGGTGTTGCGGAAAGTCACCTGAATTGGAGAGCGGTGAGGTGTAGAGAGGTCAGCGGCGCGCTCCTCCGCGATGTGATGATGGTGGCGAGGGGATGTGGTTTTAGGGTTATTTGGCGAGTCCCGCACGACGCGACGGAAACTGCGCGGGAATGGCTAGCGACGCACCTTAGCGAGGGGAGCACCACGTCCGGGATCGTGGATGATGTCAGTGACAACACCCTTGACGTAGCCATGACGCTCAGCGAAGTCCTGGGGTTGGGGGGGAGGAGGAGGGAATCGGAGGTCAGCCTCGGCGTTCAGATTTTTCGCTGGCTGCAAGCTTTGGAGGAAAGCGCGAGTGATGGGGTCCCGGTCGCGCGGGAGCCACGAGCGGGAATCGTCCATCGAACGCATCGACCCCGCGACGTCGTCCGGAGGAGGTCGATGCAGCCGAAACCGCCGTCCGAGACGCACGATCGACGCGCGAGGACCGAGCCCGCAGCCCGCGCCCTTCGCGGGACCCGGGAGAAATCAGGGTTTCTCCCTGCCGCTCGCTAAGAAGAAAAACCCGGCGATCCATCGCCGTGTTCGGCCGTGACGACGCTCACCTGCTGACGGTGCTTGGCGGAGCCCTTGCGCTTGTCGGTGTGGCTCGTGAAAATCGAGCCGGCACCCTTACGCTGACCGCGGATAATGCGACCCATCCTGTGAGCAGAGGCGACGGAGGGAGGCAAGGTCAGGATGCGGCTCTTTCGCTCCGCTGGGGAGAGACGGGTTGAGATGTTTGTCGGGGGTGGCGACGGAAACGCGCGCCCAACGCCGATGCGGGGGTCGCGCGCGCGGCTGCGACGTGTTCACGACGGTGGTGAGGTGGGACACGTCACGATGCTCACCTGCTTGAACGGTGGGACTACTTCCGCGCCGTGAAAAGAGGGCGACTGGGGCGCGTTGGACACCGTATTTACGAGAAAAGCGAGCGAGCTAGGGCTTGGATTCTGAAAAACAGTTCAACCGTCGTTTCTTGAGTCATTTCGCCCGTTTCGTCCATAGAACGCCGACCAGATTGAATGACGACCGACCAAAAACGCGAAGTTCCACGCCACAAAAAAGCGAGGGTGCGGGTTAACGGTCAATTCACACCATCGGACGACCCGGTGCGCTCCGTTGACGATGGCACAAGACCCGGTGCCGTCGCCGCTCCCCGCGACCACCCCAGAGGTGGGCCGTGGCGTCGCGAGCGGCGCCGACGACGGCAACGTGCGCGACAGGTGAGATTCGAGACGCGCCCCGACACATCTCTCGCCTTTCGGTTTCAACGTCAACAACGACAGCTGCGCGGCGGATCTCGCGACGCCCGCGCGCGCTCGGAGCTCGAATCGTCCCCTTTTCCGCGTATCGCGCGATGTTTACTGACGTGTCGCATTTCCCCGCGCCGAACAGCGCCGCCTCGGACGCGGACGAGATGGACTGCGTGCTCATGGCCGGGACCCCCGAGACCGGGGGACCCCTCGACAGGCTCCCGTCCAACGCGACCATCACCACCCTCTCCCCCGCGCTCACCACCCCTGTCGCGATCCCGGAGGAGAGCGCCTCTCCCGACGTGGAGACTGGCGCCGTGCCCGATGACGCCATATCCCCGCACAAGACCCAGGGCGCTCCCGGCCACGTCGCCAAGGTCAAGGCGAGCATCGAGAGCGGCGAGGTGACCAGGAAGTCCAAGGACGGCGGCGGCAAGCTGCGCAAGTCCCTGAACGTCATCGGCGGATTCAAGAAGGCCACCTCCGGGCTCATGGCCAAGCTCCGCGCGTCCCGTGACGCCCCCGAGACTCCCGTGCGCAGACCCTCCCCGAAGACCGGGCGCGGCGAAGAAGACTCAAACTCGGTTGAAGACTCAAACTCGGTTGAAGACGCGAGCGCGGTGCGTCGCGACGATCTCGTCGAAGCGGGCGGCGTCTCCGCCGACGACGCCGCCACCCTCGAGGAGGAGGAGCAGCGGAGGGTCGAGGAGGAGATCGCGCTGGCGGAGAGGCTCAGCCCGGGGCTGGTGGCGCACGCGGTGGGTTCTCCCGGAATGTCTCCGGGGATGGAGCCGACCGTGATTGACCAGTCGCCGGAGCGCACCAGGTCCAAGTTTGAGATCCCCGAGGACGGCGAGACGGACGACGAGGACGACGAGGAGGAGCATCACCACGAGCCGGTCGAGCAGACGGACGTGACGATGAGCATGAGCCCGGTCCGTGTCGACGCATCCGTCGACAAGGAGAACAACGAGAACGGACGAGGCGTCACCTTCGCCGCCACCCCGGATGAGATCCGCTCCAACAACTCCTCGCGCGATGATTTGCAAAACTCGCAGTACTCGCCCGAGGTTGCTCCGCTGCAGCAGCGCGACGGGAACAACACGGGCGGATGGAAGAAGCCCCCGATGTCAAAGTCTAAGGAGGATGCGCACTTCGTGTCCAAGGTGACGTCGAGGCAGATGCCCGACAAATACGGCGCGATGTTCGCGTCGATGGCCACGCCCCCGGCCAAGGTTTTCGGCAGCGGCCGCGGCGGCATCGGTGGCAGCTACAACGACAGGATGTCCGGCGCGGGTATGATCCGCAAGTCCTCGCACTCCAAGGCTGGTGGCGATGGTAAAGCGGTGATGACTCCGCTGCCCATCAGCAAGAACGTCCTGGAGCGCATCGACGCCCTCGGCCCCGAGATGCAGCCGATGCAAAAGTACATCCTCATCGCGGGAATCATGCTGGACTTTTACGCAAAGTCGCAGCTCATTCGCGAGCTCAACAGATTCGCCAGCAACGCGGACTGGGGATGGTTCGTCATGGTATTCCTGTTCTTCCTCCTCTCTGGGAGCATGACCGCGATGTACTGGGTCCTTCACTACCCCATGCCCACCAAGGCTGAGATTGCCAAGGCGCAGAAGGAGCACCAGACGAAGGTGTTCGGGTTCACCAAGATTGACTTTAAGCGAATGGTTCGCAACGCGGGCGCGGTGGCCTCCATGTGCCAGCTCGGCACGCCATTCGCCGCGTGGCGAGCCCTACGCACCAACGACTTGAGGCAGCGCAAGGCGGAGATGGACCTTCGAGGCATGCAGCTCGTGGACACCGTGTTTCTCATCCTGCCCGTCGCGACGCTTCAGGCTTACGTCGGCATGGCGTGCTCATCCCCGGAATCGCAGTGCCCCGGCCGCAACGGCTTCGACGCGCTGCTCTTCCTCGCGGTCCTCGGCGCCATCACGAGCGGCACGCTCTGCTTCGTCTCCCTGGACCTCCACGAGAAACCCCCGAGCTACACCTGGGCACAGTACTGGACCGCGCACAAGGCTCACCTCTCGGAGATGGCGGCAAAGACGGTGTTCAGGTTTCTCGAGCTCAGCGCGAGAATCACGACCATCGCGCTGTTTTCCGCGGCGCACGGCGGGTGGGTTTTCTTCATCTTTTTCATGCACGCGGTCATCGTGCTCGCGGCGCTGAGGTTCTGGCCCAGGCTCGTGGGCGGCGGCGTGCCCAACCGCAACGTGTGGCAAAAGTTTATCGCCACCAAGGAGACCGTGATCAAGGCCAGGTTCTGGCCGGACAAATGGCGCAGGTTCAGGGTCGCCATCCTCGACGACTCCAAGTTGCTCCTCGCGGTCATGATCTGGCCGCCCAGCATGTTCGTCGCGAACGCCACGGACAAGAACGGCAAGTTCTGGTGGCGGTCCAAGACGTGCCCGCGAAAGTCCTTCCTCTCGGTTAACCGAGTCGACGCGATTTTCCCCCTGCCCGCGGTTGTCGCCGTGCAGGTCTTCGAGGCGATGCTGATGCTCGTCATCGTCGGCGCGTCCATCTCCGAGTACCCCCACTACCACAACTACTATCTGATCGCGTTCTTGGCCAACATGGCGTGGCTGGCCGCCGCGTTGGGGTGGATGAGCGCGGCCAGTCTGTGGAACCCGTTTCTCCCCGAGGGCCCGCCGCTGGGCCTACCCACGTCGACGCTTCACCCGGGCAGAACACCCGGTCGACCCGCGCGCGACGAGGAGGAGGAGGAGTGCCCGGGGACCGAGTGGCGCCCCCACGAGGGATGGGGCGGGGACACGCCCGCGCCCGCCAGGGGCGTCAAGTCCATCGGAGGAGCGCTCGCGGCGGCGGCGCCGAGAGGAGGCGAGGGTGCGATCGCCGCGTCCATCGACGCCGGGGGCGTATTCTCGCCGATCGGCCCCAAGGCTTCCTCCGCCGGGCTTCCTCCCGGGACGCGCGTCGGCGCACCCCCGGGACGCACCCCCGCGGTTCGAGCGTCGTACGCAGCCGGCGACGGATCGCTCGCGGGGAGCTGGGACGACGAGAAGGAAGGGGGCGCCGAGGTTCCTTCCGGACACGACGGGATCCTTCCGGTAACGACGGTTGATCCGGAGCCAGTCTCGGAGGCTTCGCCGCGCGCGCTCAACTTCACGTCCGTCCCGGAGGATTTCAAGTACGATTTCGCCGCCGAGCGGGCCAAGCGACTCGCGGCGGCCAAGGCGCAGCAGGAGGCTGCCGCGCGGGCCCAGCTCGCGCAGGAGGCCCAGCTCGCGGCGCATCGCAGGACGGATAGCGGCGGGAGCGCGGCGAGCGAAAACGCCGCGGAGTCTCCCGCGGCGCAACCCAAGGGTGGCATCTCGTTCGATCGCCTGCGCGGCGGCCTGGAGAAGAAGGGGGGGTACGTTCCCGGTCAGCCGCAGCCGACCGGGAGGGTGAACATGAACGCGTCAACCGCGTCCACGGTGAGCTCCCTCGCGACTCCTCCGTTCCCCGGTGGGCACGCGTCGTCCGCGTCGTCGGACGCGTCTCTGGCCGTCAACGCGACGCTGACGGCCAGAGACGACGAGAGCGGCGATCCGTGGTCGGACCCGTGGGGGGGACGCAGGTGACGTCGTCGAGGCAAACGACAGAGTCTATTCGATGTTCGATTTACAGAAATTTTATTACCGGAACAGATACTTCTTATCCTCGCGCGGGGGGTACGCAGAGACTGCGTTCGTGGCCCGCACCTCTATCTTTCTATTGCCGAGCTCGTCAGTCTCCGTCCACCGATCGCTCCTGAGCTCGTTCCTGCGCCTGGAAAGCAAGCCCTGCGCCTCGCCCTCCTGTGCCGCTCGCTCGATCCCCGTCGCCAACTCGCCCAACGCAACCTTCGTTCTGGACACGAGCGCATACGTCGTCGCTCCGAGCATGAAAACGCTGCCGACCAAGGCAAACCCGAGCATCCGAGTACGCCCGAGCCACCTAGTCCGGGTTTGCCCGAGCAACCTAGAGTACGCACGAGCCTGTTCCACGTCTTCCAGCTGTTCCACGAGCTTCGAGGCTACTTTGAACCTGTTCCACGTGTATCGCGTGACCCCAATGTATAGCGCGGCCCCCGCTCCTGAACACAAACCCAGAAAGACTCCGGGTGTCATGTCATCCGCACACTCCTTCGGGATTGGATTCAGAGCCTCGTTGTACCGATCGCGAGATTCATCGGTCGGCACCGAGTTCCAGTGCTCCTTGATGCCCGGAATGTGGGCCGCACCGACGACGCCCACCACCTTCTTCACCCGCGCGTGCCCCGCGGCTCGATGCAACGAGTGGGTGAGGACGAGATCCCGGTCCTCCTTGATTGTTTTTCGCATCGCCGGCGAGCCGTCAAGGTCGGCCCGCTTCAAAAAGTCGTCGGATCGGACATATTCCAACACCTTCTCGCCGCATCCTCTCAGCCTCGCGATGTCATCCACCCGCACCGGACGGCCAAGAAGGCGCCACACGCTCTCCTCGACTTTATCCAGCTCGGCGCGGTTGGCGCCGCAACCCGCATCGCGCATGATCCGCCGCGCCGTCGAGGGCAGACGATACTTGACCGGGATCGGTTCGCCCTCGCCGTTTTGGATTTCGATTCGAAGATCCTCCGAAGGGAGAAGATCCTCGTCGACGGCTTCATCCTCCGACACCTGCGGGCGCCCGCGATACGTCTCGATCCTTCCGAGCTCGTGATACTGTCGCTTCCAGGCCCGCGACGTCGTGATATTCACGTCCAGATCCCCGAGCACGACCTCGGCGCCCACCTCCTTTGCCGCGTCAATCGCCGCGAGAAACTCCGCCCCGGGCGTCGTCCCGAGCAACGCGCCGACGAGCGAGTACGCCAACCCGATCGCCCGGGTGGGTCCGGACTGGAACAGGGACGTCGACACGAATCTATCGGCGGCGGCTTTGCAGGGCTTCGCCGTGTGCGCGTCCCTGACGAGGGCGTTGAGCCTGTGCGGGTCGAGCTCCAACACCACCACGTCGGGCCGCTCCCTCGTGATGAGCTCCCTCGTCTCCTCGGCGGCAGCCTTGGAGACGTGCGCGGTGCCGATGAGGGTGACCGCGGCGCGCGTCTCGGGGTGTCGCAGCGTCGCGTGGGGTACCTTGGCCCACCGCGTCTCCCACTCGTCCTCGTCGAAGCGAATGTTGATGACCCTGACGCCTCCCGGCGCCGTGCCGAACGAAACCCCATCGGGCAAAGGCGGCGGCGGCGGGGTCATCCCGCCCTCCCCGTTCGTCGCCCACCTCTTCGTCTACTACCCTAATCCCACAGTTCCCACCCTCCTCTATCGCGTGCTTGGATCCAACGTCCGCGGCGCATTTAGAGCTCGGGGATGGGCTTCTGCGTGGGGAGGAGGCCGAAGCGCTTCTTGCACGCGACGCGCTGCTTGGAGAATTTGTCGTCGGGGCTGAATCGGGCGGGGTGCGCGGACTGGGTCGGGCTGCCGTCGGGGGCGGTCTTCTTCAGGGTGTACACCCGGTTGCCCTTCTCGTCGAGGTAGTACATGAGGTACATGTTGGAGTGACGGTTTCGGTCGTTGGATGTGGTCGGTCAGATTGGCGTGCGCGCTCCTCGGAATTCCCCGAAAAAGCACCCGAGAAAAAATAACTTTTGGCCAGCACTAGCCGCAAACACAAAACTTGGCCAAAATCCTGACTGGCACCCGTGCGAAGGCATCGAATTATGCGGCAAATAACGAACCCTCGTCACCACGAGGAGCTTTCCCACAGAGTTTTTGGTGTTAATTTTTTTGGGAAAAACGATGAGTCACCATTTCGGTTGCCGTCCAACGCAGGTTTCCGATTGGTCGACGGGATCAGACTGCAATACCGGCTATCCACGTTCTCTCTACTATGACAAACTGGGTGTCATCGACGGGTGTCGACGCCATACGCACGCGCGCGACAGACCTTCAGCGTCAGTCCGCCTCAACACACACTCGGCGTTCACCGACCGCCGACTTTCAACGTTCAGCGTCGACCTCACCCACGTCGGTGACGAGACACGCACGGTCGAACGATGGCCACCACCCTTTCGCTCTGCGCCCCGAACCGCGTCTCCTGCTCGCGCCTGGGAGGTAAGCGCGCGGTTGGCTCCGCCCGCGCGCTCGCCGCGACGCGCGCGCCCGCCCGGTTCGCGTCCAGGAGGAGCGTGACCACCCGCGCGGTCCAGGAGATCGCCGGTGCGGACTGGAAGAAGGAGGTCCTCGAGGTGCGTCCCCAGCCCGACCCCCTTATCCCCGACTGGCGCCAACTGGCGATTCGCCAACGGAATTGCAACCGAGTCCCGCCCCCGATCCGATCGCGACCACGGCAAACCTCGAACGCCAACCTGACCCCGCCGTTTCCATCCCCAAACAATTCATCTGCGTCGAACAGTCCGACATACCGGTGCTCGTGGACTTCTGGGCCACTTGGTGCGGCCCGTGCAAGCTGATCAGCAAGGTTGTGGAGAAGGCTGAGGAGGCTTACCCGAAGGACAAGCTGAAGATTGTGAAGATCGAGGTGGACCCCAACCCGGACCTGGTGGAGGAGTACGGCGTCTACGGCCTGCCCACCATCATCCTATTCAAGGACGGTAAGATGGTGGAGGGGAGCAAGCGGGAGGGGGCGATCAACCTCCCCAAGCTCAAGGAACACCTGGCCGCCTACGGCCTCGACGCGTAGATAACACCGCTAGCTAAGTGAGAAAGTTAACTGCGGGGGGTGTTTGGGCGGGGGCGCTGCGGGTCAGCGTCGAGCGATCATAAGAAATGCATTCTTTGTAACAGCTGTATAGGTCTCGAGCCATCGCGGTCAGGCGCGTCTCGTCTCAGTTTGGCGGCTTGGCGAACAGGCCCTTGAACTTTTCCCCGGCGCGCTTCAAGCCGTCCTTAATCTCCTGCTTTGGATCTGGACGGCTCGCCTCCCTCTCCTGCAACGTCCGCACCATCTCCGCGAGCACGTCCCTCTCCTGTCTGATCTGCTCGATGGCCGCCAGCTCCCCTTCCTTCGACAGTATGATCTCCTTCGCAGCCTCGAGCGAGTCCTTCAGGCGCTTGAGCTGCTGCGCCTGCTCGCTCTCCTCCCTCTTCCCCGTCGACGCGGACGCCTCCGACGCGGCTCTCAAAGCGGCAACCTCAGCTTCAGCCTCGCCCAGAGCGCGTTCGAGCTCAACCGCGCGCGTCTCCGCGGAGCTCGTCGCCGCCGCCGCGGACTCCCTCGCGGCGGCCGCGTCCGCCTCCTTCCTCTCCATCTCGGCGCGAAGCTCGGCGAGTTCGCCCTCCGCCCTCGCCGCGGCTTTTGTTGCGGCCTCCTCAGCCCCGCGGACTTCCTCGAGGGCTGACTCCGCCGCCGCGATCCTGGACCGCGCGTCGTTGGCGTCCGCCGCGCGGGAGTTCTCCGATGCGGCGATGCGCTCCTCCGCAGCCTCGATTTCCGCCTTGAGGGCGCCGGTGGTCCGCGCGTGTGAAGCTTCAAGAGCCGCAAGCTTTGACTCCAGTTCACCCGCGCTGGATGAAGCCGCAGCCTTCAAAGACTCAGCCTCCGCGTCGGCCGCCGCCGCGGCAGCCTCCGCCGCCTCCGCACGGGCAGTCAGCGCATCCGTGCTCTGCTGACCCGCGGTCTTCGCCGCCTCCACCTCCTCACCCTTCGCCGCGAGCTGTGATTCCAGCGTGGAAATCTTGGACTCTAGTTCACCCGCGCTGGATGAAGCCGCAGCCTTCAAAGACTCAGCCTCCGCCTGGGCCGCCGCCGCGGCAGCCTCCGCCGCCTGCAACCTACCCGAGAGTTCGTCCGTGTACTGTTTGCCGGCTGTCTTGATGCTCTCGAGCTCCTCAGCCTTCGCCGCCGCCGCCGCTTCCGCAGCCGCGAGGGAAGCCTCCAGCGCCGCGAGCTTCGATTCCGACTCGCCAGCCGCCGACGACGCCGTCGATTTGGCGGCGTCAGCCTCCGCCATCGCCGCCGCGACCTCGGCGGCGGCCGCGGAGATCTTACCATCCGCCAACGCCAGCTCCTGCTGCAGCGCGGACACCTGCGACTCGAGCTCGGCGGTTGCGGCGGCGGCGGCGGATTTGGCCGCGTCGGCGTCACCGAGCGCCGAAGCCGCCTCAGCCGCCGCCGCCGCCGCCTTCTGCTCCGCGGCGGCGGCCTTCTCCTCGGCAGCCTTCACCTTCGCCTCCGACGTCGACTTTAAGTGTTCAACCACCCTTTCCTGCTCTCTCTCCAGCATGGCGACGGCTTTTTCGGAGTTGTCCCGGACGTGTGCCTGGAGTGACGAGAGGGCCTCGCGGGCAGCCTCAACCGCGCCGTCCAGCTCCTTGTTCTCAGCCTGGAGTTTGGCCACCTTTGCCTCGAGATCGGCGGTGACGGAGGATGCCGACGACGCGGCCGAGTCGGCGTCGGCCTTGGCCGTAGCCGCGGCGGCCTCGGCGGCTTCTACGCGAGCAGTCAGCTCCTCCGTGTGCTGCTCGCCCGAGCTCTTCACGCCTTCAAGTTCCTCGGCCTTCGCCGCGAGCTGTGATTCCAGCGTGGAAATCTTGGACTCCAGTTCACCCGCGCCGGATGAAGCCGCAGCCTTCAAAGACTCTACCTCCGCCTGGGCCGCGGCAGCCTTTTCCTCCGCCCTGGCCAGCGCGGCGGTGAGCGAGTCAATCTTGCCGGACAGCTCCTCCGCGGCAGAATTCGAATTCTCGAGGCGCTTGGCGGCGCCGGCGGCAGCCTCCTCCGATTGCCTGAGCCGCCCTTCGAGCTCGCCAATCTTCCCGGCGAGTTCACCCCCGGACGCCTGGTCATCCGCGCGAGCCGACTCCGCCTCCGCGCGAGCCGCGCCGGCGGCGCGTACGGCCGATTCCGCCTCATCAGCCTTAGCCGCGAGTTCAGCCTCGAGCGAGGCGATCCTCGACTGTAAATCCTCCCTCGCGCCGGCTCCGGCGGATTCAGCCTCGGCCGCCGCAGAGGCCGCCTGCTCCTGCGCGGCGGTGAGCGCGGCGGTGAGCGCCTCTACCTTCGAGGCGAGGTCCGTCTCGCGCGCGACCGCGTCGTCGGCGACGTCACGCGCCTGCGCCAGTCGCAGCTCGAGGTCCGCCACCGACTCGCCGAGTCGAGCCGCCTCGTCAGCCGCGGCGGAGACGATCCCCGCTTTTGCTTTTACCTCCTCCGCGGCCGTCTCCGCGGCGAGACGCGCCGCCTTCTCCGTCTCGAACGCGCGCTCCAGGGTCTCCGCCCTCTTCTCGCTCGCCGCGAGCTCCGCGTCAATCGCTTCGTTCCGCCGCGCGATGGCCTCCTCCCGCTGCTTCTGCAACGCGCGCATCTTGGCGCGCTCCTCCTCTGCCTCGGCGCGTCTGGCGTCGGCGGCGTCAGCCCTCGCGCGAGCCTCATCCGCCCTCGCGGACGCCGCCGCGGCTGCTTCCTCCGCCGTGGATGCGCGAGCCTCGGCGGCGCTCATCGCGGCTTTGGCGGCTTCGGCTTCGGACCTCGCGACGGACGCTTCGGACAACGCAATCGCGACCTCCTCCCCTTCCCTTTCTTTCGCCGCCCCGCCCGTCTCGATCATCGTCGAGCCGTCCAGGGTGACGTGCGTCTGATCCACGTACCGCGCGTCCGCCTTGGCATCCGCCACCGCGGTGGCTTCCTC
>Ga0181573_10000139_pt1 | contig 71392 bp, 48 predicted proteins | sample 101ome_25_FD_148643 | JGI IMG/M metagenome (GOLD analysis project Ga0181573, IMG submission 148643) | Coastal salt marsh microbial communities from the Groves Creek Marsh, Skidaway Island, Georgia - 101409BT metaG (spades assembly) | ecosystem: Environmental > Aquatic > Marine > Intertidal zone...
CAATTTCGCCACCAAAAACGACGGCGCTCGGAAGAAGCGCGTCGTCGAGGCCGCGGCACGCGACGACGACACGGCGAAGACCCGAGAGGCGTTGCAGTACTTGGCGACGTGCCCGCAGCGAGACAAAAAGAAACGATCCCGATGAACGCGACGAACACGTACGATGAACTATAAATAAAAAGCCTTGTAATGATACGTGATGCAATTCATGACGCGCAAAGATCGTTTCCATCGCATAAATTCCTACGAGACAATAAAACTCTTCGCCTTGCGCGGCCCTGCGTACGCTGGCGCGCACATGACACTTCGTGCCGGCTGAGAGGATGAAAAGATGACACGCTTTCGCACTGTATACCATACGGACGGGAGACGACAAGACTTTGTGAAAACGGGAGAGCCCCGACGACTGACTCCCCACGGACGTAACACCCACGCGCGACGACGACGACGACTAAGAGGACGACGATGACGCGCGCGTCGGAGACGACGCCCCTGCGCGCGACGACGGAGACATCGTCGTCGTCGACGACGACGCATCGACGCGCGTTCGCGTCGATCGCGGCGTTCGCGTCGATCGCGGCGTTCGCGTCGATCGCGGCGCATTCGCTCGATCGCGGTGATGGCGCGCGCGCGTGGATGGGCGCGCGCGCGACGCTCGGTGGCGCGGTGGACGCGGTCGGGGCGAGCGGTGGAGAGACGGAGGCATTGCGTGAGGTGCTGTATTCGTCGCAGTGTTTGATGACGTGCGCGTACGAAAGGGACGAGGCGGTGACGCGGGCGACGGAGGCGGCGGCGCCGACGTGCGCCGAAGCGCGCGCGGCGGCGGCGGCGCCGTGCGCGACGAGGGCGTGCGATTGTCTCGGGAAGGCTGATCTTCGAGCGGCGATCGACGCGATCTGTGCGAACGGGGAGACGACGGTGGATGAGGAGGAATCGGACGCGTTCACGCGGATGAGGAACGACGCGAGACGAGAGGCGTGTCCGACGGATTTCGCGGCGACGGAGAAGCGCGCGCCGGAGCGGTCGAATTCGAGCGCTTTGGGAGTCCCCGTCTGGTCGAGCGACACGTCGGCGCTCGGACACAAGGCGAAGTGGAAACCTGGGAGACGTTTACAACCGCGCAAGCCCTCGGCGAGCGAACGCGCGGGTACGAAGGCGCCGACGACTTTTAAACTTTACACGCAGTGCAAGCCCGACCACGTGAAAGAATTGGGCGGTGACTTTTGGTTGAGCGCTCCGGCGGCGGCGTATGTGGTGCGACACAATTACGGATCCAGTTCTTTTTTCTCTAAAAAGGATAGGCTTCGAATGGAGCGCGCGGAGCTGGCGGACGGCATGTACGGGTACACGCTGACGACGAATGAGGTCGACTGGGAATACGGCTTTGAGCTCGAAAACAGTCGAGGAGAAACATTCCTGGAAATCGGAAAGGTGGACAAAAGTCATCCGATACCGCTACAAAAGGAAACGTGCGCTCAGCGCTTCGGGCAATACTTCAACAGAGTGTTGACGGACGAGGATGATCCAAACACGGTGTCGTACGTCTGGGGCGACTGCGGCGTCCAGTGCCCGGCCGATTACATGGACTCTGCATTTTGCCTACGACCGTTAACGGACGAAATATCATCCACCGAAAGTGGTGCGTTCGATCTAGGCGAGACGTTCGACGCTCGTCTGGTAAATTTTGCGTCGGCGATGCTTTTCGCATCGAGCACGTCCGTCTTAAACTATCAAGGCGGCCGCACGTACGTGACCAAGTACGATGCCGGTAGCAAAGATCAACAAGACTGGATTGTCGGAATCAGCGACAGAGAGCGCAACGTCGTCAAAATGGCCAAGCTGAGAATCAAGCGCGACGCCGTCACGGGTCTTGGTAAAGCGTGGACGCTCGAAACACGCAAGTATACGCTTCGTATGAATGCCGGATACGCGTACGAGGAATGGAGCACGCCATCTCATCAAACGACAGGTTGCAAGATGCAGTACTGTAACGTCGCCCGTTATCCTCTTCCAACCTTTTGGGACCAAAGCACCGCTAACAGTGGAGGTAATTTCAAAGTCATGCGAATCGAGTACACGAAACTCGCTCAGGGCGATGCGCCGCCGAGACAATTTACCGTGTCGTTAGATACCGGTATGCTGAGTAGGACGACGCCGACGCAGTTACTCGCCCCGGGGTCTTGGGGAGAAGACTTGGACGTTCGCCGCGTCATCTTGCGGAGTGGAACCCTTTGTGGCGGCTCAATCAACTGGAAAAACTGCATGTTCTCGAACGCAGTGGCGGTGAATCCCGCGCACTGGGGCGACTACAGCGGTCCCACAAATACGAAAAAACAGTGGCTCATCGTTCTCATGGACGGGTACTTCAAGGCGCAACGCGTCGAGGTCTACTTGGGATCCGATAAAGGGGTGTACGTCAAGGCGATCAACGCGAAATGGGTCGTGAGAGGAACGGACGCGTCGGATCCCACTACGTTTGATCCGCTCGCGTACGACTTGAGCGACGAAATGTCACGAAGTCCAAACAACATGCCCGTGGCCGAAGGTTCATACGAAAGTGACGGTTACGGCGTCGGTGCGCTAACTTTCCAACTCGCGGCTGAGATGTCAGCATCTCTACGCGGCATGGGTTGCTGAGTCGAGCGCGAGTGATGACGCGACGCTACCTTTCGCGCGTCGACTCCGCGTTTGCGCTCGCGTGATGTCGGGTACTACAAGATGTACGAAAGAGTTCGAAATAACTTTGTTGCAGTTGTAAATGAACCTTTTTCTTTTTTGTGTCACGCAGCACTTTTTCGACGCGCGCCGGCGACCGCGCGTCGATAGTCGCGACGCGACTCATCGCGCGCGCGGAACGTGGAATGATATTCATGTACGAGTACGAGGTCGAGCGCTCGTAGAAGTGTATTTTAATGGTAAAACACCTGCGCCTTAGTACGACGAGTCAGAACTCTCGTACAATTGTAATCGTTCGCGTGATAGGTGATTGGTGACGACGACGACGACGACGACGACGACGACGACGACGACGATGAGTCACGACGTCGTTCGTACGCGTTGTACACTACATTCATAACTCAATCAATCAATTTCTAATCGCCGCGAATCGCTCGCACGCGCGCCTCGAGCGCGTACAAATCGTCGTCTTCGATGTTCAACGCGCGAAGCGCCTCGCACAAGTTGTACAAGTAGTCGCAATTCGCCCCCGACGGACCGACGGCGCGCGCGATTTGTTCGGCGACGTCGTCGGCGTCGCCCAACCAATTCAAGTTGATGTCGGCGGGAGTGGCGATGTACGTCACCGCGTTTTCGATGACGGGCGACGCGCCGGCGTCGACGGCGTCGTATAAATCCATCTCGACGCGCTCGTCGTACTGCTTTTCGCGCACCTCTAAATACTCGAGCGTCTCGGCGCGTCGCTCGGCGGGAACCCTGTACGCGGCGCCCCAGCACACCTCGCTCGCGTCGCATCGCTCCAGCGTCGCCGTGCGTCCGGGAAACTCGGGCGTGCCTCTGTGGTCGGTGCTACCCTGGAAAAACCGTCGGCGAAAGCCTCTCGCGCACACGGGGGCGACGACGTCGTCGTGTTCGAAGCCGACGCGCCAGACGATGGAACCGTACCCGAACACCCAGAGCGGTTCATCCTCGCTCGTCGACAGCGGCGAGCGCGGCATGACACCCGCATCGTGATCCCGCGGCGCGCGTTGGACGATGCGCGCGGTGGGCGGTGTCTCAGCCTCAGCAGCTTCGTCGCGCATCGCCGACGCGCCGCGCGTCCCCGTTCGAGCGCGAGCGCGCGCGGACGACGACGATGAGGACGAGGACGACGAGGACGACGCCACGGATGACGACGCGCGACCGGACGCCACCGACGCGCTCACCGTTCGCATCGCACCGAGCGCGCGCGTGAATGACGACTTTGTTGGGCCTCACTCACTCGCGCGTCGCGTCGCGTCGCGTCGCGTCGCGTCGCGTCGACCGATGCGCGCGCTCCGCGAGTGCGTCAACGTGCGCGACCTTCGCGCGCGCGCGCGATGGACCGTGCCCAAGTTTGCGTTCGATTACCTCGACGGCGGCGCGGATGACGAAAAGGCGCTCGCGCGCGCGAGCGCGGCGTTCGACGAGCTCGAATTTCACCCGTCGACGTGTCGAGGCGTCGAGGTGGCCGACACGACGACGAGTTTCATGGGACACCGCGACGTCGAGTGCATCTTTCCAGCGCCGACGGCTGGACACGCGCTGTGGTCGCCGCGTCTGGGCGAGACGGCGTCGGCGACGGCGTGCGCGAGGCAAAACCGAGTGTTTTCGTTGTCGACGCTCGGGACGCGTTCGCCCGCCGAAGTGGCGCGCGAAACGCCGACGCTGCGACACAAAATGTTTCAAGTGTACGTGTGGAAAGATCGCGAGTTGATGCGCGACGTCTTGTCGAGCGCGAGGGAGGCGGGATTCACGTCCCTCGCGTTGACGACGGATTTGACGCACTTCGGCAACCGCGAGCGAGACGTACGAAACGGGTTCAGCGTGCCGCCGAAACACTCGCTTCGAACGGCGTTGGCGGCGCTCGCCGCACCGGGTTGGACGGCGGAATTTCTCACGTCGAAGCGCATCGAGTACGCGCTTCTCCGAGATTTGAAGCGCGACGGTTTACTCGAAGGATCGTCGTCCATCGCCGATTTCGCGACGCGTCAGTTCGACGCGACGTTTAGCTGGGAAGACGCGGAGTGGTTTCGTTCGCAGTGGGACGGACCCGTCGCGTTGAAGGGGATATTACGCGCGGACGACGCGCGTCGCGCGCGAGACGCGGGTTACGACGCCGTATGGGTCACGTCGCACGGGGCGCGACAACTGGAAAGCGCCGTCGCACCCGTCGACGCGTTGCCGTCCATTCGCCGAGCGCTCGACGACGAGGCGGAAATCATCTACGATGGCGGCGTCATGCGCGGCGTCGACGTCGTCAAGGCGATCGCGCGCGGCGCCACGGCGGTGGGTGTTGGTAAAGCGTATTTGTACGGACTCGCCGCCGGCGGCGTTCGCGGCGTCGAGCGCGCGTTTGATTTCTTGACGAGCGAGACGAAACGCGCCATGGCGTTGATTGGCGTGAAAAGTATAGAGGAATTGCGCGCGCGCGGCGACGATGTCGTGCGCGATCGACGACGACGATGAGGAGGAGGAGGAGGAAGAGGATGACGGCGACGACGACGGCGGCGCGCTCGAGGCGGCTTGTACTTTGAAATTTGTAATTCATTCCAAACTTGTGGAGAGAGCCAAAAATAAAATAGCGTTCGGAGATCGACACGAGCGACATTTGCCGATGAATTTTCTCTGTCGGGTCGTTACCGAGCGTCTTCCGGTGTCGCCACGCGCAGTGATAAACGTACGGGGCGCGCGATGATGATTGAATTGATGTACAAAACGTCCGTCGTTACATTATTTTCAAAAGTCGACGACGAGGACGAAGCGCGCGAACGTCGCGACACGCGTCGTCTTCTCGCCCCACCGCCTCCGAGGCTGGTAAAACTGTCGGATTTCTTTTCATTTATTGCTCGCGCTCGCACGCCGCCAACTTTTCCCCGCACTTGGTGAGTTGATCGTGCAGATAGACGTAATTCTCGTGCGATCGCGCGCGGTCCGACGCGCCGGCGTTCGCCAACTTTTCCCCACACTTGGTGAGTTGATCGTGCAGATAGACGTAATCGGCGTGCGATCGCGCGCGGTCCGCGTCCGATTCCGAGAGCGTCCTCCACTGGTGGTTACGCACCACCGTCACGGACGCCAACGTGCACGCGCACACGGCGACGCACGCGACGAGCAATTGCGTCGTCGTAAACGTCCACGATCGTCGTCGATCGCGCTCGCTTTCGGCGGACTCACCGCCTTCGATGGAGTCGTACGTCGTCATCGAATGAAAACCACGCCCCTCGGGCCGTTCGATCGACCGATCGACCCTGGGCCTGCTCGTACGTCTCGAGACGAGCTGAATGATGGCGTATTGGCGTATCAGACTATGTGTATGGGCAAACAGTATACAATTGCCGATTTTGTGTACCTCACCGGTCGACCGATGTGTCCCGCGATCGGGCCGCGCGTGTCGGCACCCATCGTCGCGCGCGCGCGAGGTGGTGGTGCGCGACGACCGGCGAGGAGGCGGCGGAGGAAGTGTCGGTGACGTGCGTCATGGCGGCGCCGCGGCGTCGGGCCGTCGTGTACGGATTATCCGCGGATCCTCCGACGGATGTCGGGGGACACGCGAGCGTGGTTCGAGCGCTTCGCGCGTGGACGAGCGACGGGGGCGGCGACGACTCGCGCGTGGACGAGGTGTTGGTGACGCCCGTGTACGAACACGCGTACTCGTCTAAACGACGCACCATGGCGACGGGAACGACGTCGTACGAGGCGCGATTGGCGATGTGTGGATTGGCGTTCGAGGACGCCGTCGTGGAGGACGCGAAAGGACGCGCGGAGGACGCGTTCGCGCCGGCGAGCGAGTCGTCGTTTTCGGGCGAGGCGCGCGTCGTCGTGTCGAGAGGCGAGGCGCGCGCGGCGAGAGGACGAGAGGCGGGCGCCAAACCGGGGACGACGTCTGCGCTCATGGCTTTGTTACGGAAAGAACAGCCGGACACCGATTTTATAATCTGTCTCGGTGAAGACGCGTTCGACGATTTAATCACGGGCAAGTGGCACCGAGGCGAAGAGTTGTTGCGCGAGCACGCCTTCATCGTCGCGCCTCGTCACGGATACGAATCCAGGCGCGAGCGAAACTTTGGACAGAAGGGGGTGATCGCGAAAGAGATACGCGAGGTGTCGTGGTTGGAATCGCGCGCGACGGCGCCGAGCGGGGGAGGAGCGCCGGTGAGTTCGACGAGAGTGAGACGCGCGTTGGCGCGCCGACGATTAAATCAAACCATCGAGGATCTATGTCGGGAAGAGTCGCTTCCGTCGAACGCGCTTCACCCGAAAGTGTTCGCGTACATCGTGAAACATCAGCTGTATCTGGACGGAGATGCGTCGGACGCCGTCGACGAGGAACACGACGACGACGTCGACGTCTCGGCGTCGGAATCCGAATCGGCGACGCCGGCGCCGGCGTCCCCGGGCAAGAAACAAGCGTCGGCGGGGTATTTCGGCTCGTTGACGCGCAAGTTTTCCAGCCTGAGCCCGGATCCGAGCGCCTATTTTAGCAGAGAGAAGACGTTCGTGGACGTCAAGGATAAGGATAATTTGCTCGCCGAATCGCGACCGCTGCGAGACAGGGAAGTGCTCGTGCACGAGAGGATTAATAAAACGGTGTCGCGTGAAGAGTTTGCGGCGTTAAAGGCGATGCCTTACCAGTTATTCGATCGCACGATCCGAACCGTGCTGCAAAACAATCCTCCCGGGAAAACGTGGTCGGCGTCCAAGGAGGACAAGTACGCCAAAGAGGCAATCGAACGTATTCGCGTGGTGAGTCAATGGCGCAAAGAAAACGACGTGGACGAGTTGATGTCGTGCGGAATTTTACCGCACGCCGACGACATGTACGCCAATTGGCCGGCGTACATGCACGGACACGACGAATACGGGCACCCGATCGTCTCTGAACATCCCACGCTCGTGAATACGGCTGGGTTAAAGGCGCGCATGTCCGTCAAGGATATCATGCGTCATAGAATTCAATTCATGGAGGCGCTCGAGTACATGAAGTCGCACGCGCAACGCGCGCACACCGTGTACAAGCACGTCGTCATCATCGATTTGGGAGGCATAAACGTATCCTTTGCGACTGGTGAGGTGAAGAAATTCATGACGGAACTCGTCAAGCTCTTCGCGCACCGGTACACGGACTCGCTTCACGCCATGTACTTTGTCAACACACCCGTCGTGTTCCGCGTCATGTGGTCGGTGCTCCAACCTCTCCTCTCCAAGACGACGAAATCAAAGATTTTCATGTTTGGCGTCGGTCCGAATCAATCCAAAAAGCTCGCGAAACAGCTCGCCAAGCACGACATTCCGGCGTCGTCCACGCCGCGCTTCGCCGGCGGCGAGAGCGAGGGCGTTCGCGTCGACGCGTTCGTCGGCGACGCCCTCGCGCTCTTCGAGCGTCTCGGCGCGCGATGGTGATCTGCCGAAAAGTTTAGTGTTTGGTTTCTTACGCTGGCGAGCGCATTTGATAAACTGTACTTCAATTTCATCAACTGCTCCGTTCCTGGGCAGCACACGTTCGTTCAAACAGAACAGAACGGAACGGAACGGAACGGAACGGATTCAATTTGTATTATTTATGTACTAGGCATCGCATTAAAGTCGCGCGCTTCCTTCTGAAAAAAGCTCACACCGCGCACGCGCAAAAAAAAGATGACGATGACGATGACGATGACGATGACGGCGGCGGGACCACGGTGCACCCCGACGTCACACGCCGATGTCCGGTTCGTGGGAGCACGTCGACATGGAGGAGATAAAAATCGGTGTGCTCGCCATCCAGGGCTCGTTTCGCGAACACGCGGCGCTCGTGAAGCGCGCGCACCCGAACGCGACCGCGGTCGAGGTGCGGAAAGGGAGCCATCTCTCTGGGTGCCGAGGCTTGATCATTCCCGGGGGTGAATCGACGACGATGGCGAACATCGCGCGTCGATTTGGATTGTTTGAACCGCTTCGAGCGTTCCAAGCGAGCGGACGGTGCGTGTGGGGCACGTGCGCCGGGCTCATTTTCCTCGCGGACCGACTGGAAGCCGGGTCCAAGGAGGGCGGGCAAGAGTTGTTGGGAGGATTGGACGTCGGCGTGAACAGAAACTTTTTCGGGTCGCAGATTGATTCTTTCGAGTGTACGATTCCTTGGACGGTGAACGGGGCGGCCGAGTCGGAACCGCCGTTCAGAGCGGTGTTCATCAGAGCCCCGGCCATCACGTCCGCGGGCCCGGGCGTCGAGGTGCTCGCCAAGTACAAGCTCACGGAGGCGAAGAAGGCGAAACTCGTCGGGACCGCGGACGAGGGACGGGACGAGGTCATCGTCGCCGTGCGACAGGGTAAATTGCTCGCGACGTCGTTTCACCCGGAGGTGACCGCGGATACGCGTTGGCACGCGCTCTTCGCGGACATGTGCTCGAAAGAGACGCCCTACGAGCTCCCGGCCGAGAATGAAGACGTCGTCACCAGCGTGCGATTACCCGATTTACCCGTGTTCGACGACTCCGTCATCGCCGAGATTCCCACCGCTTAAGCCGCCTTTACCACATATTTTTTAACGACCACGTCACGTTTACGTCTGTACCTACCTACGCGCTCGTTCATTTTTACAACACTAGCGCGGCGAGTCCGACGGTCGACCCGCGGCGCCGTCGTCGTCGTCGACAACGTCCGTATCGCCGTCGTCGACGAAATCGACGTCGATGAGATCTTCCTGGAACGCGCCTCGAAATTGACCAGAGATGAACTCGTCCAACCAGTTTCTCGACGCCCCCGTCCTCGTGCGCGACGACGCGCCCTCGCGAAATGCGCCGCGAAACGCGTTCGCGAACTCGTCGTCGTCGACATCATCCACATCATCCATTGCCTCGCGTTCGTCTTCGCGCCGCGAAGACGCATCTCGAGGCAGCGGCGCGTCGTCTCGCAAAAAACTCGACGTCGGTTTCGCCGCCGAGCGCGCCGACGCGGGCGTCGGCGTTCCGATCCATTCCTCGAACGAAACGTCGACGTCTCGAGACGTCGCGTCGTCTTCATCCACCGAATCTTTCGTGCTCAACGCGTCGACGTCGATGATTTGTACGATGGCGGACCCGGCGGAACCGGCGTCTTCGTCACTCGCCGCCCCCGGAAACTCCACCGCGACGACGTCGGCGTCGGCGTCGCCGCCCCCGGCGACGTCGTCAAAGTCGAACTCGTAGTCGCCTCCGTTCAAATTGAACGCCCTCTTAAACTCTTGCAGCGCCTCGTCGCCGAATTGTCGAACCTCCACCGTGACGTCTCTCGCCGCCCGAAACGCCTCTCGCGCGCTCTCGGTCGAGTTTCCAAAAGTTTCGTTGAACGCCTCCGCCCCGCGTTCGAACGCGCGCGCGTCGAACTCAATCGACGGCGCCTGTGCGTCGTACGCGTCGTACGCGTCGCGCGCGTCGACGTCGGCGTACTCTTCGTCTCCGTACGCGCTCTCGCGCGTTCGCGCGCGCGCGCTTTTCCGCGCGCGCGCCGCCTCGCGTCGTCTCTCGTCGAAATCCGCCCGTCGGCGTCGCCCCCGCGCGCTCGAATCGGTGGCGTATTCGTACATTCCCGACGCGCGTTCCTCCCCGCCGCCGTCGCCCGCGTCGTTCCCGAGCGCGACGAAGAGACACAGGACGGCGCCGACGACGACGACGCCCAAGATGAGTCGCGTGGCGCTCACGAGCGCGAACGCCCCCCATCCACACGCGACGACGAGTTGTATGACGTACATGGGCACCCATCTCGGAAGCGCCACGTCGAGCGCGCGCGTGAACGCCTCGGACACCCCCGTCAGCGCCTTGTACGCCAACTTGACGACGTCGGCGCTCGCCTCGAACCCGTCGCCGTTTCTCAGACGCTCGCGTCGCCGCGCGTCGCCGCGTCGTCCCCGTCGTCCCCGTCGCGCCGACGTCGACGTCGCCGGCGCCTCCTCGTACGCCTCCTCGTACGCCTCCTCGTCTCTGAATCTCTCGCCTCGTCCCGCGCGGCGTCTCGGCGTCGGCGCGTCTTCGTACGCGTCGTCCCACGTCGCGCACGCCTCCCCGAACGACGACGCGTCGCCTCGCGACGCTCGACCGCGCCCCCACTCGCGTCCACGTCTCCGTCCACACGTCCCTCGCCTCGTCCTCGTCGTCCAAAGTCCCGACGCGCGCGCGCCACGTTCGCCACGAGGACGACGCCCGTCCCTCGTCGATGCCGTCGTCCATCGCCCCGCGTTCGCGCTCGCGGCGCGCGCCACCGCGAGGGTCATCATCGACGCGCGCTCTCCTCCGACGCGCGCCCTCCGAGAGCGCCAGGGCGCGCGCACCGACTCGCAATGACGATGGAACGCATTCGACGTTTGACGTTCGACGACGACGATCGAGGTGAGGGATGGATGACGACGGCAGAGGGTGACGGACGGAGAAGACCGCTCGCGGGTGACGCGCGCGAACGAGCGCGAACGCGAGATTCCGATTCCCATGGCGTCGTCGTCTCCCGCGACGGCGACGCCTCCCGTGCCCGCGGGATTCGCGAGACGGATCGCGCACGCGCTCAAGGTTCGATTGACGGATGAGGTGGTGGCGAGCGGGACGCGCGAAGAGGGAGAGGACGCGACGATGAGGGTGTCGACGAGGACGTCGATGGGCGGTGATGCGTCGATGGATGCGCGTTCGACGACGCATTCGACGACGACGATCGATTTGGCGACGTGCGCGCGCGCGCTGAGCGACATCGTCGAGCGCGAGCGAGACGCGGCGGATCGACGACGGGCGAGCGGGACGACGAGCGGGACGACGACGGCGACGAGTGGGACGACGTCGATGTCGTCGGTGAACCTGCGGGCGGTGGTGGAGAGACGAGGGTTGGCGTTGAATGAAAGTTTTTTGGATTGTTCGATGCGCGCGCAGAGTAAACTGAGTCAGGTGGAGGCGACGCTCGAGGCGTTGGACGGGGCGAGAGATCGCATGCAAAACGCGGTGGAGAGTTCGAAACAAAAGATGAGCGCGCTCGTGCGTGAATCGGACAGGGCGCGAGAGGAGCTGAACGTGATCACGTCGAGACGCGAGTTGGTCAACTCGTTCGCGGTGGATTTTCAGCTCACCAAGGCGCACGTCGAGGCGTTGACGCTCGCGGATGACCGCGCGGGGGACGCGACGACCGCGAACGCGACCGCGGACGCGGAGGAACTGCCGGCGTTGTTTTTCCAAGCCCTTGAACGCGTCAAGGTGATTCAAGGCAACTGCGCCAAGCTCGCCAACACGGAGCAACAACGCGCCGGTTTGGAGCTCATGGACGTCATGACGTCGTACGCGGAAGCCGCGCACGAAAAACTTCGACGATGGGTCGTCGCCAAGTGTCGCTCGCTCGCCGAACAGGATGATTTCATCACCGACGGGGACGAGAGCGCACTGCGCAAGGCGGTGAGCGCGCTGCGTCGACGTCCGACGCTCTTCAAGGCGTGCGTGGAGGAGGTGACGAGAACGCGGCACAACGCGTTGTTTAGACGATTCATCACCGCGCTCACTCGAGGAAGCGCGGGCGCGAAACCGATCGAGGTGCACGCGCACGATCCGTTTAGGTACGCCTCGGACATGTTGAGTTGGGTGCATCAAGCCGTCGCGGGTGAGAAGGAGTTTTGCGCCGTCGTCTTCGCGGATGACGCCGTCGTCGTCGAAGTCGGAGAAGACACCGACGAAGCTTTCGACCCCGCGCACGCGATGCTCACCAAGGTGTTCGACGCCATCTGTCGTCCGCTCAAGGTTCGCGTCGAGCAAATTCTCGCCAGCGTGAGCGGCACCGCCGAGAGCGGCGTGATGACGGCGTATAAATTGGCCAACCTTTTCCCGTTATATCGCAATGTGCTCGCCAATTTGCTAGACGCTGACGCGTCCATCGTGAAAACCGTCGGAGAGCTGAGCGCGAGCGCGAAGACGTCCTTCTCGGACGCCGTCGCGCATCACGGCATCAAGTTTAGAAAATTGTCACTCGCCCCGGACACGCTCGCGACGGGCGACGACGCGTACGCTCCGCCGGCGGTGTTGCGCGAGGGCGTCGCGAGCGCCATCGAACTCCTCGAGGCGGTGACGACGTCGTCCAAGACGGCGAGTGGATCGGACGTCGAGGCTGGTGAATTGCTCGCGGTCGGTGTGAACGGATTGATAGACCCATTGGTCGTCGCCGTGGACGCCGCCGCGGTTCGCATGAAGGAGCAACTGACGAGCGTCATCGGTTCGAAATCGACGCGACCCAAGTGGGCGGGAGACGCGTTTTCGCTCAATTGCTTGCTCGCCATTCGCGAGCCTCTGCGCACGTACGCAGCCGCGGGCGCGAAAGTGGATGAACTCTCGCGTGCCATCGCGACGAAAGTCTCGCACGTCGCGGACGCCGAGGCTGGTAAAATTCTCTCGGCGAGCGGTTTGAGTGACGCCCTCGAGCTCGTGGTGTTGTACCAAGAGCAAGGATTTTCGAGTGGTTCGAGCGTCATGGCGAACGATCCGGCGCTCAAGATTGATGTGTTAGCCACCGCGCTCTCGTCTCTCGTCGACGCCGTCGGCACGGACGCGCCCGAGTTTGAAGAGGTGCAGAGTCCAGCCGTCAGAAGAGACGTCGTCGCCAGATACAATGGACAACTCGTCGAGGCGTACACGCGCGTCTACGCCGCCGTGCTCAATCCCAGCGCTGGCTACGGCGCCGACGCGCGCTCAAAGATTAGGCACGGTCCGGACGCTCTCAGCACCGTCCTCGGAGGCGCGTGATTTGATCGTCAACGTGTAATTCTAATTCGTACGAAACGTACGCCGACGCGGTCCCCCCTCGTGAAAAAATAAAAGTCGAGCGGCAACGCGCCGCGGCGGTCCTGGGTGCGCACGCCTAGACCCTAGATTTACATACTGTACATATAAAACCTCCATGTATACACACATGCGACACACACATCCGATCGCCGCGCCACTCAATCCGACGCGACGTCGTCGTCGGCACACGTCGTCGCGGCGCGCGGTGGACGATTCGCGAGGCGGTGAGACGCGCGATGGACGTCTCGAGCGATGCGCGCGCGCGAACGCGCGAACGCGCGTCGGCGTCGGCGCGGGTGGGGGAAGATTTGGAAACCGAGCGAGATGGTGTTGAGCGCGCGTGCGCGGTGGAGACGGTCGCGCGCGCGGCGGTGCGCGCGATGGACGGCGGCGCGCGGTCGACGGCGACGCGCGGGGCGTCGGTGCTTCCGCCGAGTGGGTCTCGAGGCGCGTCCGGCGCGCACGCGTCGGGAAAGAGGGAGACGTCGAGGCTGGAGTTGCTCGAGGCGTTGGAGAGGGAGTTGGACGAGACCGAGTCGCTCGTGCTCGACGCGGGGGCGCGGCGACGAGACGCGCGCGCGGATTCACGCCAAGGAAAAGATCACGCGCGAGAGGCGAGCGGTTCAGGAACGGCGCCGACGCCGGTGATCGGCGCATTCTTCGGCGACGCGCGAGAGCGCGCGCGCGGGGTGCGGGCGGCGACTGATTTGTACGGAACCACGGACGCGGACGCCGACGAGGAGATGGCGCCGCCGACGCCGTCGGGACAATCGACAGACGGTATGTTTGCGTCGCTTCGAAAACCGAAACGCGTTCGGTGGAGCGCGACGACGATTGCTGCGTGCGTGTGCGCGTGCGTGATGGCGCTCTTCTCGGCGAGCGAGTCGCGCGAACAGCGCGCGATGCGACGCATTCATCTCAGCACGCTCTCCGAGTTGTCGTGTGAGAACGCTTTTGTACCGGCCCGCGCGCAAGGATCGCAGAACACGCCGGTGTCGCGCATCATCGCCGCGACGGATCACGTGTATATTTTGACGTCTCAAAACTGCGACTCTCCCAACGTCACCATTCGGGTGCCTCAAGAGTTTGTGGATAAGACGTCGTGCGTGAGTGGTCGTGTGTTGGACAGATGCGCGTCCACCGCGAGCGGGGTGTGGTACGAGTCGCATTACACGCGCGTCTCCATGTCGCACGGCATGATTATCAAACACGCGCAAGAAAACGGTTTCGCGCACATCACGGTGATGGAGGAGGACACGGTGTTGAACGACGACGTCGGGCTCACACCGGAGACGGAAAAAGACGTCCTAGCGCTTCTCGCGGACGAATTCACGCCAGAAGCGAGCACTTTAGGTCGCGTCGAGGTTGCCACAGATCGCGACACCGGAGCGAGCGAGGCGTGGAAGATTATTCGTCCCGCGTTTCGACCGCACCTGTTCGAAAGGTTTGAAGCTCGACCGTCAGCCAGCGGTAAGAGCTTCGTCGAAGTCACCGTCGGCGTGCTCGACGAGCTCAAGTGTCCGTCGCAGTGTCACTGCAGAAACAGTCGATTGAATGGCCAGTTGTGTCAGCTTCACGCCAGCGGGTGCGATTTACGCTCGAGCGACATGTACTTTTTGAACAATCGAGCGTACGACGAAATGCTCACCACCCTCTTCACCGCCACCGACGACACCATCATCGATCACTTTGTCTTACAGAACATCGACAAGACTTGGCTTCTCCACCCCTCGCTCACCGTGCAGGGACACTTGGACATTTCAAACGTTTTGCAGCACCGCGTGCAAGAGTTGTTCGAGACCAAGTGCGTCAAGTGACGCCGCTCATCCATTCACTTTCCATTCACCCTTAGCGCGTCGTCGAGACGACGAAGAACGAGTAGTTGTAACAACGTACAATACATCGCAGGTAGACCGGTTCCGGTTCCGACGCTCGTCGCCGTCGCCGCTGAGTCGCCAGACACCGCCTCGTCTCTTCAGAGTCGCGCGTCATGACCTCCCCACCGCCGCCCGCGCTCCGCGTGGCGACGTACAACGTCCTCGCCCAAGTCTACGCCAAGAGTTCGTGGTTCCCGTGGACCGAGCGACGGTTGATGAAGTCGAAAACGCGCCGGGACGCCATTCGCACCTACATTGAACGTCTCAACGCCGACGTCTTGGCGCTGCAAGAGGTTGACGGGTACGAAGACGACGAGGAGAACGCCAAGAGCGGTGGTGGATGGAAGACGTGGCTGCGCTCGCGTGGGTACGACTCGACGTACGTGCGACGAACGAACGCGAGTAACGCGAAAAAGGATGGTTCGTGCGTGGCGTGGCGACGAGACGTCTTGGAAGAAATCGAGCGTCGAGAGATTGTGTACAACGATATAGCGCACGAGATGTATCCGTCAACGTCTGAAACGGCGGATGGGGACGACGACGAGGACGCGGCGACGGTGGAGGCGCGGTCGAGGTATTTACGAGACTGCGTCGGGAACTTGACGCTCTTGCGACGAACGGCGACGGATGAAGAAATCGTCTTCGCGTCGACGCATTTATACTGGGATCCGGCGTTCGCCGACGTCAAGCTCGCGCAGGCGAAGCGGCTGATCGACGAGTGTCGTCGATTCCGAGCGGATCGAGAGGCGACGAACGGGGCGAAGAAGGTTCGAGTTGTCGTCGGCGGCGACTTCAATAGCGTGGAGACGAGCGACGTGTATCGAGAGATGAACGCGGCGTTCCCGTCCGTTTCCGCCGACGCGGAGCCCGCGCACACGAACGTCACACCCGATTTCACGGCGACGATCGATTACATTTTTGTCGGCGACGGCGTCCGCGTGGTGTCGGTGCGAGAACAACCGTCGAGGGACGAGCTCGGCAAAGGCTTACCGAACGCCGATCACCCGAGCGATCACCTCCCCGTCGTCGCAGAGTTAGCCTTCGACTGATGAACATCGTCAGTCGGCGTTGTTTGTAGTGACTACGTAGTATTCGTCGTCGGCGCGTTTCGAGTTTCAAAACGCCCGGCGCCACCGACCGAACGCGTCACTCTTCGACGCGCGATCGTACCCGCGACGAGCGACGACGCGGCAACAACAACGCACGCACGCACGCACGCACGCACGCACGTCGGCGTCGAGCGCACGCACCATGTCCACCGGCGCGCGCGGCACCGGCGTCCCCGTGGCGAGCGAGCTCGAACGACTCGTCATCGATAAAACGAGCGCGAACTGCGTCTCCGGCGACGCGCGCGCGCCGACGTTCGAGCCGGCGTCGCCGCCGCACGCGGCTATCGTTCGAGATCGCGCGGCGACGTCCCCAGAGGTGGGGAGTCCGACCAAGTACTTCACCAAGATGCTGGAAAACAACTGTTCGGCGGGCAAGGCGAGACGAGGGACGAACGGGAAGTACGCCACGGACATCGACGAGCGCGTGAGTCGATGCGGTGGGAATCGAGAACCGTTCTTGATCGGCGTCGCGGGCGGGACGGCGAGCGGGAAGACGACGGTGTGTGATCTCATCATGCAAAACTTGCAAGAGCAACGCGTGGTGTTGATCGCGCAAGACTCGTTTTATCGACCGCTCACGCCGCACGAGCACGAAAACGTGGGGGCGTACAATTTTGATCACCCCGATGCGATCGATACGAAATATCTCGTCGAGGTGCTGCAGAAATTAATGCTTCGACAATCGGTGGAGGTGCCGGTGTACGACTTTGTCACGCACTCGAGGAGCAGCGAAACCATTCACATCGACAGCGGCGACGTCATCATCATCGAGGGGATTTTGGTGTTAGCCATGGAAGAAATCCGCGCCATGTGTCACATGAAGGTTTTCGTGGACACGGACGATGATTTAAGATTAGCGAGACGCTTGAAGCGCGACACGGTGGATCGCGGTAGAAGCGTCGATGGCGTCATCACACAGTACACCACCTTCGTGAAACCGATGTTTGACACCTTTGTGTCGCCGAGCAAAAAGTACGCCGACGTCATCATTCCTTGGGCGCAGGGAGAAAACACGGTCGCGATCGATCTCATCGTCCAGCACATTCGAACCAAGCTCGGACAAAACGATTTGCGGCGAATTTATCGCAACTTGGTCGTCTTGCCGCCGCAGTTTCAAATCAGAGGCATGCACACCATCATTCGAGACCGCGAGGTGAATCGAAGCGATTTCGTCTTTTACAGCGATCGCATCATTCGTCTCGTCGTCGAACACGGTCTCGGTCACTTGCCCTTTAACGAAAAAGTGGTGTTGACGCCGACCAACGACCAATACAAGGGCGTGACGTTTTGCAGCAAGCTGTGCGGCGTCTCCATCATTCGATCGGGTGAAGCGATGGAGAACGCTCTGCGCGCCTGCTGCAAGGGGATCAAGATCGGTAAACTGCTCATCGAACGTCGAGACAAGGATGGCATGCTCCTGCGCGCGGGGAGCGCGAATTCCGATCTCTCGGCGTCCTCAGTCAAGGAGCCGCGGTCGAGAATTCATTACGAAAAGCTTCCGCACGACATCGCCGATCGATACGTGCTCTTGCTCGACCCGATCTTAGCCACGGGTGTCAGCGCGCAGGCCGCGATCGATTTACTCCTCGAACGCGGCGTTCAAGAGGAGAAGATTCTCTTTTTGACGGTCATCGCGTCCACGCAAGGCGTCCATCATCTGTGCACGCGATACCCGCGAATGAAGGTGATCACGTCCGAGGTCGACGCGGGTCTGAGCGACGATAACAAGGTTCTTCCGGGCGTAGGTGAATTCGGCGATCGTTACTTTGGCACGGAGATTCCATCCATAGTCAAGTTGCAACCTCAGAGCGACTCGAACATGTTTGACTAGAGAGCAGAGAGCAAAGAGCAAGAGCAAAGAGCAACAACCTTGTAACTGTACACAAATCTTCTTCTTACACGCTAACGATGCTACGCTACACACACAAAAAATTCGATCGCACGCGCGCCGCGATCACGTTTTCGCCTTTTTCTTCCGCGACGATTCCAACTCGGGAGGTTTGAGAAACTCACCCTCTCGTTTCTTCGTCTTCGTCTTCTTCGCGAACGCCGCCATCTCTTCATCGTCCACGTCCGCATCCTTAGCCCGACGCGCCTTTTTCAACGCCTTCTTCTTACGCTTCTCTTCTTTCAATCGAGCGTGTATCTCCTCCACGAGCGGATTCGCGCCGCCGCACGACCACCGTCCCACGCCGTCAAAGGGCGCCGGCGGCGCGACGGGCGGTTGTCTCCGAACTTTCGGTAAATTAATCAACGCCCTATTCTTTGCGAAAATCGCCGGTTCCGGTCGATCGTCCACCGACTTTTGCATCGCCACCCTCGCCAACGCCTCCGCCGACCCGCCCGCGTTTTCAAACCGCTCCTTCTCCTTGGCGCGTTGCATGAACTGCGACGACGAATGAACAAACGAAAAGACACGACTCGCGCGCGTCAGTCACCGCGAAGTTCAAGGACGACGCCCACGACGCGAACACATCACTAGATCACCCATCGTCGTCGCGTCTCGCCTCGTCTCGCGTCGCGTCGCGTCGCGCACCTTGAGTCCCATTATCTTTGACGAGAACCCGCCGCCACCGCCCGAGGTCGTCGCCGTCCCGCCCATGTTTACCGCCGCGCGCGCGCGATCCTCGACCGAGGGTGCGCGCAAACAATTTTCTTTCGACGAACGCGCGCGACGTTCCTCGGTCCGCGTCGGTACGTCTCGTCCGCTGACGTCTGACGACGCGACGACTCATTTCTTTCAATTCCTCACACCACACCGCGCGTCCTCCGCGACGACGGCCACCCGCGCGTGCACGACGACACGCTCCATCGCGCGCGCACTTTTGCGTCGCCCCTCGTTCGCGAGACCCACGACGACGACGACGACGACGACGAAGAGACCGATGGCGACGATGCGCGGTGAGGATGCGCTTCGAGTCAAAAAGATCACCGAACACGCGACGATTCCGTCGAGAGGATCGGACGGGGCGGCGGGATACGATTTATCCAGGTGCGCGAACGCGCGTCTCGTCGCGCTCTCGCGCGCTCGCCCGTCACCGTCGCTCGACGTCGGTGCGCGAACACAATAATTCATTCGTCTCGGGCTGTCGGCGTTTGAAAATTTGAAAATTCGGCGTCGACGTCGAACGACCGTATGAATGAACGCCGAGGTCGCGCGCGCGTTCGTCTCGAGATGACAAAAGAAACAACGACTGACGATGTCCTTTCCCGGAACGTGTGTGTTCGCGACGCGCGCAGTGCGTACGATTACGTCGTCCCCGCGCGAGGCAAAGAACTCGTCAAGACGGATCTCTCCGTCGCCATTCCTCGGGGCACGTACGCGCGCGTGGCGCCTCGCTCGGGCTTGGCGTGGAAGAAATTCATCGACGTCGGCGCGGGTGTGGTCGATTACGATTATCGCGGAAACGTCGGGGTGATTCTGTTCAACCACGGGGAGGAGGATTTCGTCGTGCGAAAGGGCGACCGCGTGGCGCAGCTCATTCTCGAGCGCATCGTCACGCCGGACGTCGTCGAGTGCGACGATTTGGACGACACCGAGCGCGGTGCCGGTGGGTTCGGGAGCACGGGCGTGAGCACAAAGGACGGTTCGAACGCCCCCGCCGACGCCTCGGCGTGAGTCAGTCAGTCAGTCAGTCGGTATTGAATGAATGAATGAATGCAAAATGATTTACAAAAATTTCAATCACATCACCCATCAACCGTAATCATCAGACCATGTCGCGCGAGCCGCCGCGATCGACGGACCTCCCCGCGTCGCCCGCGCGCGCACTCATAGACGATGAATCGTTCCGCGCGCCCGGTGACGGTGACGGACGCGTCATCGTCATAGACGGCGTGCGCATGGTGGCCAACCACCACCGGTCGTCGAGTTCGATGGATGACGCGGCGCCGCCGCCGCCGCCGCTCAAGCGATCGACGAGCGCGGGGAGCGGGCCGACGAACGCGCGGGGGTGGTTCGTGAAGACGCTGGCGCGGACGTTTTCGTCGAGCGCGAGGATCGCGGAGACGGAGGGGGTGGTGGACGACGACGGCGTCGAGGCGGCGTCGGGACAAGGACGGGACGAAGACGACGCCGAGGAGGAGGAGACGCCGACGTCCACGCCGATGTTCACGCCGTCGAAATGCGTTCGTCCATCCGATGATGACGAGGACGAGGACGAGGACGAAGAGGACGAGGACGAGGAGGACGAGCGCGCGCGAGACGAGTTTCATCCTTTGAGTCCGTCGGCGTCGTGGTTCAATCCCGAACGTCTGACGGCGGAAAAACGGCGATGGCTTCGAGATCAACGCGCGGCGAGCATGGATTTCGACGGAGAATCGAGCGCGAACGCCGCGTCGAACGCCGCTTCGTCGTCGTCGTCGTCGACGCTCAGGATGATGGAGTCGTTTTTAGTGTGCGGATTGGAATCGAGCGCCGAGGTGGTGGTGGTGGCGGATTCGGTAGCCAAGGCGAAAGAGGCGCGCGCGAGCGGCGCGGCGAACGACGTCGCCATCACCGATCCGAGACGGTTACGGGCGTATCGAGGCACCGCGGGGGCGACGTACAAGGCGTCCATATTGTTGCAGTACCCGCCGGTGAAAGAGGACGAGACGCCGACGTTCGCGGCGGAGGAAGTGGCGGCGTTTTGTTTTCCGCACGGCGTCGAACCGCGCCTCCTCGAACGCACACCGAGCATGAGTAAACTGCAAGAAATCATGTGTGGATCGACGTTCACGGACACGGACGATCAGGTGTTTGTGTTTCAGGTGCAAACGAGCGATAACGCGCCGATGTACGGAGTGTGCGCGTACGTGACCGAGGTGTTGCATCAATCCCCGCCTCTCGTGCGACACGCGCGAGGCGACGGCGACAATATCGAAACGACGGCGGACGAATCGTCTCCGTCGCGGGGACCGCGGTCGCTCAGACATCGATACATTGAAGTCGCGCCTCGGTGTTATTGCATGCTCAGCAAGGTGCCGTTCTTCGAGACGCACTTCGAGGTGTTATCGCACGTGTTGGGGATGGAGCGCGTCGAACGCATCAAGAGAAACATGTCAGATTTGCTGTTGAGCGAAGCCGCCGCCGACGCGACGATGACGTCGTCGCCGACGTCGCCGGAGACGCGCGTGAACGAGGCCTTGAAAGCGCTGCGAGCGTACGCGCGGTGTCCGGTGCCGGACATGGGCGACGCTAGCGCGACGTTCGTGCCGTGCGACGGCGTGAAGCCGATTCGTCTGCCTCGTCCAACGCCCGTTGAGCCCTTCGCACCGCCGCCGTTCGGCGCGCCTCCGTTGGCGCACGCGCTTCGCGTATCGGCGGAGGAGGAGGCGTTCCATCTCGAGGGATGGGCCATCGTCACGCTGTGTTGCAGTCTGAGTCTGGAGAATGTCTTGTCTTTCCTCACCGCGGCACTCTTGGAGAAACAAATTGTCGTCTTTAGTAACAATTTGGGCGAGCTCAGCGCCGTGTCCTTCGCGTTGGTGCCCATGCTGCGTCCCTTTAGGTGGCAATCGCTGTTTCTCCCGATATTACCGCAGCACATGGTGGATTTCCTGGACGCGCCCGTGCCGTTCGTGTGCGGCGTGCAGCACAAGACGAGCGATTTGCGCAATCGCGCGAACAATTTGTGCAGAATTAACGTCTACAAGGGCGACGTCAAGCTACACTGGGACGGGAGACGAAAACCTCTGCGTCTCCCGCGCATGAACGAGCTTGTTCGGAATCTCTTCCCTCTCCACGCAGCCATCGTGCAGGCGTCCGTGAATCACAAAAAACGACCCGTCATCGACCCATCACACGATGCGGTCGTCGCCGCGAGGGAATTTCTCAACGCCTGGCGCGCCTACCTGAATTCCCTCGTGGCGAACATTCGATATCACGCCATCACGGACGTCAACGACGGCGGCGGCGAGGGCAAGGTGACGATTTTACTTAAAGAATCGTTTCTCGCCACGTTCGCGGGGCGCGATAGATCCTTCATGCGCGCCTTTGTGGACACGCAAATGTTTGCGACGTTTTGCGACGAACGTTTGGCGTCGAGAGATTAGTTTCTAGTTGGGAATAGGAGTATAGACGCGTGAATTGTAGCGAAAAAATAGTAGGTATAGGCATGACACGACTCGAGCTCACGTCATCGCGTTCACGTCATCGCGCTCGATGACCACCGCGCTCATGTCCACCGGATTGAGCGTGATGACCGCGTCGGCGCTCGTATAAATTCCGTGCGCGCGCACGCCCTCGACGTCCGTCTCCAACGCCCGTTGCAACTCGTACGGTCCGCACGGTTGTCCGTCGAGCATGAGCCCGCACTCCCATCGTCCACCGTTGATGGGATCTTCAAACCTCAAGTCCAGCAACGTGTGCGACCCGTCCGCGCTGACGTACGGATTCTTCCCGCCTCTCGGATTGGCGTCGAACGTCGCGCCTCGTCTCCACACCTCGGCGTCGCCCAAAAATAAATCATCCAATTCCTCGGCGTGTTCCTCCCAATTCTCCGCGTCGACGACGATCGGAATCGATCCTCCAATCTTATCCACGAACAATTCCTTCAACAACACCACTTTCGCGCTCTTTTGCATCGTCCGTTTCGTCCGTTCCACGTCTGGTTGCGTCGGCGTCGTCTCTCTTCCGAACACGCTCGCCAACGTCCTCTTCCCACCAATCGTCACCACCGCGCATTCGCTCGGCTGCGCGAACGTCACATCGATCGCCGGTACCTCATCGATCGATCGCATCTCCAATCCACACACCGCGCACTCTTTCGCCGCCAGCGGTTCCGTCGCCACGACGACGACGTTTTCCAGCCTCCCCGCCCGCAGCGACTCCGACAACAGTCTCGCCACCTCGCTCGCGTGTTCGCCTCGCGACAGACCGACGACCGTGTTCGACGAGATCATCTCCATCGCGCGCGTCGCGAGCGGTACCGAGAGTTCGGACGTGATGTGCGCGTCGTCCGAATCGTCGATGGGTCGCGAGGATGCGCCGGCGCGAACGCGGGACGGTCGGTGACGACGCGCGGCTCGTCGTCCCGGCGTCGCGACGACGAGACGCGCGCGGGGGGAAGAGGCGTGCGTCATCGGTGACGCGGCGCGCATCGGGTCGACGAACGCACGGCGTCGCGTCGCGCACTGATGTGTGTAATCAATAATCAATCAATCAATCATCGACGACGCGTCGGCACACGCGGGCGCGATGACGGACTCGGACTCGGACGCGATCGAAACCTTGCGAGACGTCGTCGACGTTCACCTGTACGACGCGTGCGAGGCGACGGCGCGGGAGGGTGGTGTCGTCGAAGATTCCATGGTGGATTCGATGTTGGATTCGATCGACGCGCGACGACGACGCGCGACGACGACGACGACGACGACGACGGTGCCGAAGGATGATTCAGACGCGCCGTACGTGAAAGTTCCCGTGCGCGCGATCGAACGGCTCCGGCTGACGCACGAGCGCGGGGACGCGGACGAGACCGACGCGCGCGCGCGGGACGAGGCGGCGGCGACGGCGCGCGTCGTCGAAACCATGCGAGACGTCGTTCGCGACGTGTTACGCGCCGAGGACGTGTTGGAGCGAGAGATGGTAAGTCGTCTAGGGCGTCGAGGCGCAAACGCGGTGGAGGAGGCGACGCGCGAACGACGAGCGATGGATTTAATGTTGGTGTTGAATGCGCGCGCGAGACTTCGCGAGGCGACGAAGAAAAAGAGCGGCGGCGACGACGAGGCAAAGGACGGGGAAAACGACGAGGACGCGTCGGTGGTGGTGGACATGCAGAAAAAACTCGCGGACGCCGAGCGCGCGGCGCGCGAGAGCGAACTCGTGGCGAGGTCAAAGGTGTCGAAAGCGTTTGAGCGTTTGAAGGCGTGCGAACGCTCGAAATCGGACGCCGAGGCGGCGGCGGAGGAGGGACGCGCGCGCGTCGACGCGTTGACGCGAGAGCTCGCGCGCGTCGAGGCGGCGCGAGAGGAGGCGAACGATGCGTTACAGGCGGCGAACATAAAGGTGAGCGTGCTCACGGCGCAGGTGGCGTTGGAGGAACCGAAGACGAAGACGAACGGCGAGGCGATGACGACGAAGACAACTGTCGACGCGGCGACGCTCGAGCGCATGCTCGCGACGGCGAACGAAACGTTGAAGAAGGAAACCGAGGCGTTGGAGGCGTCGAGACGCGAGACGCGTTCGTTGGAGGAAGAGATTGAGAGATTGCGACCCGTCGCCGCGAGCGTGGACGACTTGAGAGAAGATCTCGCGCGCGCCGCGGCTGAGACGAACGAGGCTCGACTCAACGCGGAAAACTGGAAGAAACTTGTCGACTCCAAGGAACACGCGTCGCAAACCGTCATCGATCGAATGAAGGGCGATTCGGACGCGAACGAAAAGAAGCTTCGCGAGACGGTGACGAAACTCGACGAAGAATTACGCCGCGCCAAGGAAAAATGCGACGCGCTGGAAATCGCACACGAAGATGTCTCTCGCAGAGGCGCGCTGATGCATCAACAAGCCGTCGAGGCGGGCGAACGTGTGGCGCGAAACCTTCGCGCGAAACTCGACGAGACGATGGATGAATTGAAGGAATTGAAACGACGCGAGGCGGTGCACGCGGCGGAGGGACACGCGGCGGCGGAGGCGACGCGCCGAGCGGCGAAATTCGAAGAAGAATCCAGGCGCGCGAAGCATAAACTTGCCGACGCAGAGATGGCGCTGCGAGACAGCGAGGAGGCGGTGAAGGCGTTGCAGTTTCAGCTCGATTTATCGGGCGATCGGTCGCACCGCGACGAAGAGAGCGCGAGACGCGAGACTCGATTGCGCAACGAATTGGACGAGTCGCGCGCGCTCGCCAAGAAATCGAACGCTGACGTCGAGCGTCTGACCCGCGAGGTCGTCGAACTCGGCGACGCGTTCGCCGCGGCGCGAGACGCGCGGGATCGTTTGGAGAAGGAATGCGCGGAGCTGGTCGCGCGCGTCGACGCGGCGGAGAAGAGGAATGAAATCAACGTCATTCTCGGCGACAGGAGCGCGACGCGCGACGATTCGGCGTCGCTCGAGACGACGGCGAGTGCGATGGACGTGCTAGCGTCTGAAAACAGAAGGCTCGCGTCGGAGAGTAAGGCGGCGCGCGCGGCGTTGACGACGGCGGAGGATACGGCGACGACGTTACGGTCGGCGGCGGCGAGAGATCGAGAAGAATTTGATGCGTGGAAGAAACGCGCGAGAAACTTGATCGACGCCAAGGATCGCGAGATCGATCGTCTTCGCGGCGACAACACCGCGAACGGGGTCGCGAAGAGACCGGCGCAGATTCGAGATCTTTCGCGCGCGACGGCGACGGCGAGACGAAATCGCGGCGACGTCGACGGCGACGACGCGTCGTACGTGCGCACCGTCGTCCTGGAATTCTTTCTCGCGGAGGAGTGGGAGGTGCAACAAAATCTTCTTCCGACGGTGGTGGCGCTCTGCGGAGGCACGAGCGCTGATTTGACAAAAATCATGGAGATTCGTTCACAATTTGAACCGACGTTTGTACACTCGGCCGAGGTGGCGATTAATAAATCTCTGGAACACGGCGCGACGAGCGTCGTCGAGGGCGCGAACGCGATCACCGAGACTCTCGGTTTAGGTAAATTCTTTTAGTCTGCATCATTAAAGCAAAGCGACGCCTCGTAGCGGCGTCTCGTAGAAGAAGTGTAACAATAAAGATGAAAAAAACGCTCGCGGTTCATTCGTGTGTCTTGAATTCGGTCCCCGAAGACGGTTCGCGACGCGCTCAGATGCCATCGAGCACGGCCACGCCGAGAACTTCGTCGCCGATGCTTGATTTGTGCGGCGACTTCAACACGATGTACTCGTGGAGTTTCATATCGTCTCCGCCCTTGACGATGGCGCGTTCCTTATACCACATCGTCCGCTGTGACGACAGCACTTCGTCGTCGTGCGCCTGCCAAATCTTGGGTAAATCCGCGATGCTCTCGCCGCGATACGAGTGATGGAACATCTTGCCCGACTCACCGCTCGACAGCACCTTGTCGATGAGCTCTTCGTCGTTTAATCCAATCACTTCGTCGGACGATTCCAATCCAAAAGCCGCGAGAAAATCGTCGTTCACGGCGGTGTATTTGCCCGAGTGGCATTTGGTGAAAATCAACGCGCCGGATTTCAACACGGCTTCACCGAGCGCCTTGACGCGCTCGTCGTGCGTCAACGCACCGAAATGCGGAGGTTGGTTCGCGCACTCATCGCTGTGCGGCGTCGGTCCCGGCGTCGACGAGGACGCGCGTCGTCTCGAGCCTCGCGCGTCGCGTCTCCGCGCGTGTCGACGTCGGTGGTGGTGCGCGCCGCGCGCGTGCGTCGCCTCGGTCAGCGCGCGGTACATTCTCTTTTTCTTGTTTTGTTTTCGTCGCGATGTCCGAGTCGCGTGTCGTGGTCTCACGTCCAGTCTCTCTTTCCGAGTCAGCGCGTCGAGACGGCGAGCACCACCTCGCCGCACCGCGTGACGATGAGTTCGCGATCGCCTCGTCTCGCGCGCACGGTTTCCATCGATCCCGACGTTGAATCACTCGTCTCCGTCTCCTCTTCCTCTTCCTCGTCTCGCGCGTCCTCGACGGCGTGCGCGGCGACAGCCACCAGACGCGCCGCGCGTCTCGCCGCGCGCGCGTCGAAATCGCCCGCGGCTCGTATGAGTTCTCCGCTCGCCGTCACGACGCCCGCGCCGAGCACGTCCGCGTGCGAACGCACGCGTTTCAACGCTTCATCGATCGTCATCCACATCCTCGCTCGAACGCGCGCGGTCGTCGTCGTCGTCGTCGCGGAATAAAGTCAAACGTTGACTGAAGAAGAAACGTTCTCGCCGTCGTCGTTACACCGCGTCTCGCTAACAATCTACCCATCCACTCACGGCGGCGACGATACCCGATGTAACCGCCCACCCGGCGATTGCGTCGAGTGATGATGCTCATCCCGCGTCGTCACCGCCTGTCGCTTCAATCGCTCGTTCGTCTCCTCCAATTCTCTTCGCAACGCCCCCGTCTCGCTCGCGAGCGTCTCCTTGAGCGCCGCCAACTCGCCCTTGTAATTTTTAACCTGTCCATCCATCTTATACCTCCACTCCTGTAATTCACTCTTCAGCGCGTGCACGCGATTGAGCAGTTCCTCTCGCGTCTGCTGGTGTTCCTGCGTCGTCATCCAACGCGCGAATTCCAACGCGTCAGTCGGTCGGCGCGTTTTGATTTTTCCTTCGAGACGCGAAAAAGAAACAAAAGTCTCATCACATCACATCATCATCCTTTGTGTCTCTCTCTCCTCCCCCTCTCGTCTCTCGCGCGAACGAACGTCACGACGACGACGTACCCTGAGCTGTCGCATCTCACCCTCCATCCCCGTGGACGCGAACGCGGCGCGTCCCGGCGAATCCATCGGTCGATCGTTCGGTCGGTCGTTTAAATCACGAGTGCGTACACGAACGAATGAATGAACGCGCGTCTCTCGGTCTCGACGCGGTCGATCGATCGTTTCCGAGACGTCGTCCGTCGTCGCGTCGTTCGCGCGTCCGTTTCTTTCGTCGCGCGGATCGCGTCGAGGTGACGAATGACGTCCATCAATCATTCAATCATCAATCATTCCACTCGACGCTCGGGACAAAAGGAGAATACGAGTACGATCACGATACTACGAGCGAACGACAGACGAATGCGAGTCCTAACCCGGCGAACGTGGCGATGGCGTTCCCTAGAGTGCCGATGAGCACGCCCGGGGCGTAGAGATCGCGCCATTTCGCGGATTCGCACAGGGCGGCGGCGGTGGCGGGACCGCCGACGCACGCGTTGGAGGCGAGGAGAAAGTCGCGGCGTCGATCCTCGGAGGCGACGGTGAAGGCGGGGACGAGGATAAAGGTCAAGTGGAAGGCGTAGAGGATGACGAGGAAGAGGAAGACGTCGAGGCAGCGAGAGAGGTCGGTGAACGCGGCGGCGCCCGAGGCGCCGGCGACGACGAAGAAGACGAAGAGGAGTCCGGCGGCGAGCGGTTCGGCGACGGCGGCGAGGGGTCGGAAACGGCGAGGGAAGGCGGTGGCGAGCGCGACGGTGAGCGCGGTGGCGATGGGAATGGTGGCGGTGGGGCGGTCGAGGATGGCGGCGAGCGTTTGACCCGCGGCGAGGAGGACGACGGAGACGAACGTCGCCGTCAACGCGTCTACGTCGGACGACGTCCCGGCGCCTCGTTCGTCCACCGCGCGTCTTCGGTCGTCCACCGCGCGTCTGTGGTCGTCACCCGGTTCGATCTCGCGCACCGAATACCGACGCGCCAAGAAGGAGACGAACGGGAAATACATCAACGCGAAGACGTTATCCGCCGCCACGCCGGCGACGAATTCCTCTCGCGACATCCCGAGCGCCGTCGCCACCGCCACGTAATTCACCCCACCCCCGATATTCTTCGCCGCCAACGCCGCCGCTAATTTCCAAGACACGATCGAGCTTCCACCGCTTCCTTTCACGAACGCCAACGCGCCGACGAAGGCGCCCACCGCCGTCCCGCACGCGCCGCACGCGAACGGCGTCGCCAACCGTCGCGTCTCCCCGAACGTCTCTCGCAGATTCGCCCCGAACAACATCATCGGCGTCGCCACCGACGCCACCATCGCCTGCATCTCTCTCGTACCACCGCTCCCATCGCTCGGCAGCCACCCGAACGCCGCCGCGCACGCCCCGGCGAGCATCGCCGCCGCCGGCGCGCCGAGCGACGCCGTCGCGCCTCGACGGTCGTCCCATCTCGCCCACGCGCGTCCCGCGCACGCGCACGTCAAGACGACGGCACCGACGGACCAATCCACGGGAGACATCGCGCGAGTCGTCGTCCTCGTCGTCGTCGTCGTCGTCGTCGGCGAGCGTGATGTAAAGCTCGTCGAGCGTCTGTTCGTCATCTTCACACATCCAACACGAGACGACACGCGTCGTCGTCCTCTGTCGTCGACGCGCGCGCGCGACGCCGACGAACCGACGACGCGCGCGGACGCGGTCGTCATCGCACCGCGCGCGGACGAGAGGAGACGAGACGAGCGTCCGCGTCCGTCCGGCGTCGCGCGCGTCGTCGCGGGGACACCGTTCCCATTGAATGATGTTCGTTATAAAATAGATACCTTTGAAACGTACTGGTATACACACCACATGTCCTATATACAAACTTTATCGGTACCCCCACGCCCGCGATCCCTCGACCGCGCCGTCGCGTCGTCGTCGTCGTCACACGCGCGCGCCATGACCGCCTGGCGCTCGGTCGCGCGCGCGGTGGCGTCCACGCTCGCGTCTACCACCGCATCGTCGTCGTCCGCGTCCGCGGTGTCGGCGACGCGCACGCTCGCGCGAGGGATGTGTCGCGCGTCGACGGCGCGTCGACTCGTCGGCGTCGGGGCGACCGGAGGCGGCGTCTCGTCGACGACGACGACGACGATGCGATCGACGACGACGACGACGACGATGATGATGCGCACGTTCGCCTCGTCGTCGTCGCGAGACGGTGAAGGCGGCGACGGTGACGCGACGACGATCGACGGCGACGTCGCGCGCGAGGTCGACGCCGAATACGAATACGAAGGCGACGAATACGACGAACCCTATTACGCGCCCGGCGTGTTCGTTCGAGGCGGCGCCGCGATCGATCACGCGTCGGGTGGTGTCCTCGCCCTTAACGCCCTGCGAGACGTGGACGGGGCGAGAAAAGCGAGAAAACGACTCGGGCGCGGCGTCGGGAGCGGTAAGGGAAAAACGAGCGGCCGAGGCCACAAGGGACAAAAAGCGCGCTCCGGAGGCGGTCCGAGACTCGGATTCGAGGGTGGACAGACACCGTTACGTCTGACGTTACCGAGACGCGGCGCACACAATCCACACACGATGCGGTTCGACGTCGTGAGTCTGACGAGACTTCGCGAGTACGTCGACGACGGGAGGTTCGGGGAGTACGACTACGAAAATCCGAGGACGCTGACGATGAAGGATTTCGTGGATGCGGGTCTGTCCAATCGTAAAATTACGCACGGGATTAAAATTTTAGCGGGAGACGAGATCAATGTCGACGACGAGGACGACGACGCCGATTTCATCAAGGTGCGTTTGGAGGTGTCGCGGGTGAGCGCCAAGGCGAAGGAGGTCATCGAACGCGCGGGCGGGGAGGTGACGCGCGTGCACTATAACAGACTCGGTCTGCGCGCGCTCTTGCGTCCGGATAAGTTTCCGAACGGGTTACCGAAACCCGCGCGCGCACCGCCGAAAATTAGACGGTTGGTCGATCGCGAAGGGACGTTACCGGCGCCCATGGGGGCGGCGGTCGAGGCGGCGGCGACGAGGTAGAGACGACGAACGATCCGAGGAGGACGCGTGCGCGCTGTCTCGAGGGCGGGCGCAATCCGTCGTTCGTATTTTCCCTCGTTAATTCATAATATTAAAATTGCAATACTCCTACGCTGACTGCCTTCCGTCGCGTCTCGATGCCTCCGCGATCGCCTGTCCGATGACGAAATCATTGAAATCGCTCCCACCCTTGAGATTATTAAAGACGCGCAGCGCCACCGTGGCGCCGTTGGCGAGTCGACGCCCCGACGCGCTCGGCATGCCCGCCGCAAACTGTTCCACAGCGCGTTCGCCACCGACGACGAGCTGTTGACGAATGTTGGCGGAAAACATCATGAATCGACCCCAGAGTAAACCGGTGTCCAACACGGGCGGGTCGACGGAATCGTCGATAGATTCGGCGTACCCTTTTGAGTACTTTTCTCGACCCGCCGCGCGTCGAAGCATCATCAAACTGTTCGCCGTCGCTTGTCCCACGGTGCCGCACAGGGTGGAGACGAAGAATATCTGACCGCCTCGAGCGATAACCGTAGCGCCACCTCGCGCGAGTTTCGCCATCACCCCGAGCTTTGGGTCGAGCATGAAGACGTTGGCGGGAAGTTTGCCGACGTACTTGCGCGCGACGTACCACATCTTGGCGACGCCGTTGGCGTTTTTACTCAACTCGCCGAGTTTGCGCATCGATCTCGTCGTGTTCCCGAGGACGATGGCGGGAGAACAGATGGTGAGAATGGCCGTGTTCACGGCGAAGGCGGCGATCTGATCGCACGCGAAAAACTCAAACTCGTCCCAAAACACGTCGCCTCGTTGCTTGATCTCCGTCGCCGTGTTCATGACGACGTCGGCGCCCGTCTCCACCATTAATTTGAACGCGAACCGCGGATCGGCCAACATACGATCCCGAACCGCGGGAAACGTATTCATCAAGAAGGCTAATATGCTATACTTTGAATACTTGATGTATAAATCGAGCGTCGACGCGCGCATCGTCCCGCCGTCGGCGTCGAGAAGATCTCTCGGCATCTCCAAACCGTTCTCCTCACATCTAGTCTTCACCTCCTCCGCGCTCGCGCGTTCCTGTACGTCTCGAGCGAGAACATCATCATCATCGTCTTCATCTTCATCGTCGTCGTCATCGCCACCGCCTCCGCCACCGCCGCCTCCGCCTCCGCCTCCGCCTCCGCCGCCTCCGCGTCCCGACCCGAACCCGTCGCCGCCCGCCGTCGCGCGCGTCCACCCCTGACGTCTCACCGACCACCCCGCTCGACGCGCGCCGACGCCGTCACCCCACCCACCCACGCGCGCGCGCCCAAACCGTCTCGCACCGCTCTCCACGCGCACGAATCGCTCGCGTCCCCGCGCGTCGTCTCGCTTCCCCGCTCGTCCCCGTCCCCGCGCGCCCGTCGCCCTCGTCCCTCTCGTCCCGCTCGTCGTCGCCGTCCCGATGGAGACCACGCGCGTCATCGTCGTCATCGTCATCATCGTCACTATCGTCACGACTCTCGCGCGCTTGCGTCGTCGACTCCCGTCGTCTCACGACTGAATGGTTAGATGAACGGTGCGGATAACCAAACGAAGCGGACGACCGTCACCGCGCGTCCCACGTCTCCGAACGACGCGTCTTCACGTCACCGGTCGACGGATCACGAGCACGCGCGTCTCCTCTGAAGTCTCCTTGCCGCCTCTCCTCCCTTCTCGCCACTCACGCGCGCGTCGTCACCACCGATCGAACGCACGCGCGGAAGTCGCGACGACGACCGCGGAGTTCCGAGTGTTGGATCCGTGTGTCCGAACACAGTGGTCCGTGGTCTTACTTATCATGAGACGTTCTTATGAACGCGCAAGTGATGGACGAAAAGAAGGTGTCTCTATGTGGTACCCATATGTCCGACCGTGGTTGTACGGTGCGTATACGAGTTGAATGGAAAGCGATCACCGTGTTTTATTTTCGATTTTATCGCCTCGTCTCGCCCGGCGGCGGTCGGCGGCTGGCGGCGGGACGACGTGCATTTCATTCGTCGGTCGCGGGAGACGCGCGCGCGGGGCGCGAGAGCGACGCGAGGTTTGAGTCGCGCGTCGTCGTACCGCGTGGGACCGCGTCGTCGTCGTCGTCGTCGTGAACGAACGAACGAACGAACGAACGAACGAACGAACGATTCGATTCACTCGGTTCGCGCGGTGTCGTGGAGACGAGAGAAGGGCGACGTCGATCGACGCCGATCGACGGGTGAGGCGTGCGCGCGGTGGAGAAGGCGAGCGATCGTGAGCGATGCCGCAGAATGAACACATCGAGTTGTTCCAGAAGCGTTACGGGAAACGTCTCGATGCGGAGGAACGCGCGAGGAAGAAGGAGGCGCGGGAGCCGCACAAGCGGTCCCAAGTGGCGAAGAAACTCATCGGTTTGAAGGCGAAACTGTACGCGAAGAAGAGGCACAAGGAGAAGATTGAGATGAAGAAGACGATTAATTCGCACAGTGAGAGAAATAATAAGCACAAGGTGGAGGAGAAGGCGGCGCCGGGGGCGATTCCAGCCTATCTCATGGATCGCGAGCAGACGTCGAGAGCCAAGGTGTTGTCCAACACGGTGAAACAAAAGAGAAAAGAAAAGGCTGGGAAATGGGAGGTGCCGCTGCCCAAGGTGCGACCGGTGGCGGAGGACGAGATGTTCAAGGTGATGCGTTCGGGGAAGCGCATGAAGAAATCGTGGAAACGCATGATCACAAAGGCAACCTTTGTCGGCCCGGGTTTCACCAGAAAACCGCCAAAGTACGAACGCTTCATTCGTCCGAGCGGTTTACGCTTCACCAAGGCGCACATCACCCACCCCGAGCTCAAGGCGACGTTTCAACTCGAAATCTTGGGCGTCAAGAAAAATCCCAACGGCCCCATGTACTCCTCTCTCGGCGTCTTGACCAAGGGCACCATCATCGAGGTCAACGTCAGCGAGCTCGGGCTCGTCACCCCGGGCGGGAAAGTCGTCTGGGGCAAGTACGCGCAGGTGACGAACAATCCCGAAAACGACGGGTGCGTCAACGGCGTGCTCCTCGTGTGAGCGCATCGCGAATCGATTCTTTCGTCAGACACAAATCACTCACTTGTACATTGCACATTGCATCATCAAAATCAAATCAACTCTCCGTCCTTCGCGAAAAACTTTGTTTTTTTTTCAAAAAACTGTTTCGACAGACGTCGTCGCGCGGTCCCCGTTCGTCGTCTCGCCATGGATTCGCCCGCGCGCGCGTCCGCGAGCGCGATGACGGCGGATGCGGTGCCGATGGCGTCAACGGAGGCGTTCCCGATCGTCGCGCGCGCGAACGAGTGTGACGACGAGTTTGACGACGACGACGATGAAGAGGATGAAGATTACGTCCTCGGAAACCTCGATGCGAGCGATTTAGAGGACGATTCGGACGACGAGGACGAGGACGAGGATGAGGATGACCACGATGTGTCCGTCGCGCGGTCGCAACCCGAACGCGAGGACATCGAGGATAGCGATAGCGATTCGTTGAGTCTGGAGGATGAAGATTTCGCGGCCATCGTCGGCGCGGCGGTTCCGGAGACGCCGAGGAAGCGACGCGTGCGTGGATACGGTGATGTGGGGGCGGCGTCGACGGTGACAAGCGCGCGCACGGACGAGGGTGACCCGTTCGCGGGGGACGGTGCGGGGGTGCGGGAGCGAAGGAACGCGTTTTCGTCGTTTTTAATGGACGACGATTCGCGAGGCTGCGGCTCGTTAGTGAATTCGCCCGCGACGCGCGCGGCGGGGGCGGCGGCGGACATGATGATGTTCGCGGGATTGTTCGATGACGATGAGGAGGAGATGGTGAACGCGATCGCGAGACGGACGCGGGCGAGAACGGGGACGATAGAGGACACCGAGTTGGCGGAATTGGAGCTCGCGTTGCCAGACACGGAGCCAGAGTTTGATTGGTTGGACGAAGGCGCCGAGTACGATCGGTTCTTGACGGAACTGAACGATCCGAACGTGAACGCGCGTGAGTTTGCACAAGAGGGCGAGGGCGCGCTCGGGACGCTCGACGACGACGACGACGACGACGACGATTACGTAGACGAAAATCCAAAAGCCGCCGAGTACGAGTACCGTCTTCGAGAGGAACGTCGCGCGGCTGTGCGACACGCGGGCACGAGCGCGCCGCCGTCGGTCGTGCGCAGGTCCGATCGTCACCCTGCGCCCGGACGGCCAACGGCGAACACGCTCAATCTCAGACAACTCAAACGAAAGATGGAGGAGGAACGCCGCGTGGCGCTGGCCAGAGCCGCGAGGTTTGAAGAGGCGGCGAAAGCGTTCACGCCCGCGCAAATCACGCAACTCAACAAACAAATGCATCAACACACGCAGTTGTTGTTTCAGACGTACAGCATGTGCGCGTCGGACGCGAGACGGGTGAAAGTGACCAAGTCAATTTTCGTGCTCCTGACGACGCTCCAACGCGCGGGCTCGATGCAGTATCACAGGAAGAGAGTCTTGGCGAAACACAAATCGCACGATGGAAGACTCTTCGCGTGCGCGAATGAAGACGACCCGGACACGTGTTGGTACGGATGTAAACCGAGGAAGGGTGTGTTCACCGTCATGGATTGTAAACCGCTGCGATGCGCCTACAATTTCGTGACGGAGATCAACGCGGTGGGGTTTACCGAGCCGCCGCTGGTGTGGAGAGATCCGAAAGACATGTACGAATCGACGACGACGCCACAAGAGACGCGCCAACTGTTATCGGCCGCGAATTCGTACGACCACGTTCGCATGGATGATTTGTTCCGAGAGCGACCGAAATCGTGGGCCGAAATCGTCGGTTCCATCAGCAGTTTGCCAAGAAACGCCGTCAAGGTGAAGACGCTCCTGAAGACCGCTGTGGAATCTTACGCGTGGCGTCCGGTGCCTCGCGCGGTGTACGAGGTGACGGCAAAGTTTCTTCAAAAGATTTCCCCGGACCCGAGCTTGCTCGTTCGACCGTTGTCGACGAGCGAGCGAGCGTCCTTCACGCCGGCCGAGGACGGTCTCATAGCGGTGGGCATCCGCCACTACGGTGACGATTACGGCGTCATCTCGAGACAGCTCTTGTTACCGTGGGATAAGAAGGACGTCGCGAAGCGTGCGAGAGCTTTACTCACGAAGAAGTATCACGAGAGTACAGAGGCTGGCCGAGCCGCGCGCGCCGCGTACGAGCACGCGCACAGACCGCTCGACGAGAACGAGATCGAGGTGATTCAGCGCATGTCCGCGGAATTGAATCTGAGTAAACCGATCGAATCTTCGTATTGCGAGGTGAAACCGTTCTGGGAACGCGCTTGCGCGCGCTTGCGCGATCGCATTCCCAAGTGCGTGTACAAACTCTGGCGGGCGCTTCATCGACCGGGAAGCGACGCGCGAACCGGTGCCCCGCGCGTCGCATCGCGCGCGAAGACGAAGACGACGACGAACGGCGCGACCGCGCCGAGAAACGCCGCGGCGACGAACGATCACGGTTTCGAACGCGAAACAGTCGAAGATTCGGAATCAGACGAAGAGGCGTACGAACGCGACGAACTCTCCGACTCGGACTGCGACGCCCCCGCGGCGCCGGTATCCGCGGTCACCACCGCCGGAATCGCCTCGAAGCGCGTCACCACCGGCGCGTTCACCAAAGAACAAGATTCCGCCATTATCGCGTGCGCCGCTTTCGGCGAAGACTTCGTGTCTCTGCTCAAACCGGGCGCTCCGTGCGAGCGCCGGTCCATCGACGCCGTCCTCGTGCGATACAACCAACTCAAAGCCGCTCGCGCGGCAAACGGCGGCGCCGCCGCGACGACGGCGTGACGTCAACATCGGCGCACGATCGACGCGCGCGCGCACGCGTCGACCGACCGACCCCGCGCGTCGCCGCCTCGGCGTCTCGCGCGTCTCTTCGCGTCTCGTCGAGCGCCCTACCCAAAACATAGTCGTAGCATGCCCTTGTATATAGTATGTGTAAACAGTGTACCCGTTTTTTCGTCTTTTTTTCGTCGACGTGGTTTCCCTCGATGGCGCGCCGCACACACGCGCGCGCCGATCGACGCACGCCGTCCCGTTCGGCGACGACACGCTCGAACGCATCGCTTTCGTTTCCTTCGTCCGTCGCGTTCGGCGAAGAAACGTCGCCACCTCTCGACGCACACCGACGACGCGCACGCGCGCCGCCGTCTGTTTTTTAAACCGCAGTCATGATGACGACGCAATTCGCGTCGATGCGCGCGCCTAAGCGCTGCGTGATGGCCTCGACGTCCGCTCGTGGCCGCGTCGGTCGCGTCGCGGGCGCGATGCGCGCGGCGACGCGCGCGCAGGCCAAGCCGAGCCCGTTCGAGGACCAGAGCGTGGAATCGCTCGACCCCGAGCTGTACGGAATTCTGTTGAAGGAGAAGGAGCGTCAAAGACTCGGTCTCGAGCTCATCGCGAGCGAAAATTTCACCTCCAAGGCTGTGATGGAGGTGAACGGGTCGTGCCTGACGAACAAGTACTCTGAAGGTTTGCCGGGACAGCGATACTACGGAGGGAACGAGTTCATCGACGAGACGGAGCGTTTGTGCCAAAACCGCGCGTTGAGCGCGTACCGACTCGATCCGGCGGAGTGGGGCGTGAACGTGCAAGTGCTCTCTGGTTCTCCGGCCAACTTTGCGGTGTACACGGCGATGTTGCAACCGCACGAACGCATCATGGGTCTCGACTTGCCGCACGGCGGTCACCTCACGCACGGTTTCTACACGCCGAAGAAGAAGATTTCCGCGACGTCTGTGTACTTTGAGTCCATGCCGTACCGTCTCAACGAAGCGACCGGTTTGGTTGATTACGACAAGCTCGAAGAGAACGCCATGCTGTTCCGTCCCAAGCTCATCATCGCCGGCGCCTCGGCGTACGCGCGCAACTTTGACTACAAGCGCATGCGCGAGATTTGCGACAAGGTTGGTGCGTACTTGATGGCTGATATGGCCCACATTTCCGGTCTCGTCGCCGCCAAGCTCGCGGACGATCCGTTCGAGTACGCCGACATCGTCACCACCACGACGCACAAGTCGCTTCGCGGTCCGCGCGGCGGCATGGTTTTCTACAAGAAGGAGTACGAACAAGCCATCAACTCGGCCGTTTTCCCGGGTCTTCAGGGCGGTCCGCACAACCACACCATCGGTGCGTTGGCCGTGGCGTTGAAGCAAGCGCAAACGCCGGAATTCGTCAAGTACCAAGAGCAAGTCATCAAGAACTGCGCCGCCATGGCGGATCGCTTGATGGCGCACGGGTACAGCCTCGTCTCTGGCGGCACCGATAACCACTTGATTTTGTGCGATTTGCGTCCCAAGGGCATCGACGGTGCGCGCGTGGAGAAGATTCTCGATCTGGCGCACATCACGTTGAACAAGAACTCCGTGCCGGGCGACACCTCGGCGCTCGTCCCGGGCGGTATTCGCATCGGGAGCCCGGCGATGACGACGCGCGGCATGACGGAGGAAGACTTTGTTCGCGTCGCCGATCTCATCGATAAGGGGGTCAACATCGCGATCGACATCAAGAAGAAGACGGAGGGTGGTAAATTGAAGGACTTCAAAGCCTACTTAGAACAAAACAAGGTGCCCGCCATCGACGAACTTAGAGCCGAAGTCGAAGCCTTCGCCGACGAGTTCCACATGCCGGGGGGACCGGTGATTTAAAAAGTCATCCATCGACGACCTCACACACTCTCTACCTACAGCTTCTACTACTTTAATACCTATGTTTTACACTCCTAGAAAAAACGTCTCACGCCTCGTCCTCCTCCCCCGCGCCGAAATCGAAATCTAGCGGAAGCGTCGCGAAATCGCCGGGTTCGAGGGCGACATCGGCGAGTCTCAACCGACCGAAACTCTCCCTGTGTAACTCGACGACGACGCACCCGAAACACGCAAACATGCGTTTGACCTGATGAAACTTTCCCTCCGTCAGCCGTAACCTCGCCTCGGTATCGCCGAGAATCTCGCACCGCGCCGGTTTACACGGCTTGTCCTCCCCCGCGAGCGTCAGCGTCCCGCTCGCGAACGCCTCCACCGCCTCGATCGGTATCGCTCGATCCGTCCGCACCCTGTACCACTTCCCCACGTCCTTCTTCGGCGTCGTCAACGCGTGATTCAGCGCACCGTCGTCCGTCAAGAGCAATAAACCCGTCGTATCTTTATCCAGTCGACCCACCGTCTCCACGCGCGGGCGTCGCGCGCGCCACCGCGCGGGTAACAACTCGTACACGTTCGCCCCCTCTCGGACATCGTGCGAACACACCACCCCCGCCGGTTTATGCACGACGATCAACATCCCGTTCGCGTGCTCCAACGCCTCGCCGTCCACGCGCACGTCGCTCGGTCTCGCCTTGGCTTTGACGCTCGTCTCTCGCGCCGACGCGTTCTCCCCGTTCGTCGTCACGACGCGTTCACGAAGAAACGTCGAGACGTCTCGTCGATTATCCACGTACCCGAGACGAGAGAGGAGTTTATCCATCCGCTCGGGCGTCTCCGAGGCGGACGCGCGCGTCGTCGTCGTCGTCGTCGCGCGCGCCGTCGACCGTCGGTCGAGAGAGACGGTTCGGGTTCTGACGGTCAACGCGTCGTCGTCGCGCCGCCGGTCGAGACGACGCGTCGACGTCACCGTCGAGGGTCGCGGCGACGCGCGCGCGTACCGTAGGCGCGTCGCCATCGCTCGAGACGACGACGACGGCGCGACGGCGCGACGGCGCGTCGAGAAATGTCCACCCGGGCCCGCGCTAACCTCTCGCGCCCGCGTCACTCGACGCCGCTCGACGCGCCGCTGGACGCGACGTCACCGCGAGCGCGCGCGTCGACGCGCACACCGCGCGCGCGTGCGCCCCCCCGCGCGCTCGAACCGCCCTTCCGCGCGCCGTATCGCGCGCTTCACGCGCGTCATCATGGGCATTCAGGGGTATAACAAGTGGCTGCAGCGGGAGTTTAAACCCGCGTTTCTCCACGCGCACAAGCGTCAACCGCGTCGATACGACCACGTGTACGTCGACGTGAATAATCTCTTGCACGTCGCCGCGCATCACTCGAACAGCGAGCGGACGTTTTTCAAAAAGCTCTTCTTTTTGTTGGATAACAGGTTGAATAAAACCAACCCGAGGCACAGCGTGACGTTGGCGCTCGACGGACCGGCGCCGATGGCGAAGACGATCACGCAGCGACGACGACGGATACGATTGAGTTCGGGATCGGGGACGCCGTTGTCTGGGGACGTGTGTAAGCTGTTGAAGATTGGAATCACGCCGGGGAGCGTGTTGGCGTTGAAGATTGACAGGGCGTTGGAGTATTACGTGGCGAGGCGCATGTTGAGAAAGGATCGAAACGGGGAGCCGATGGATAGCGTGTTGTATGAGATTTCGAGCATGCGCGTGGCGGGGGAGGGGGAGATTAAATTAGTGAAATCCATTCAGCAGCGATTGCAAAATCCAAGGTTTCAAGGGCACTCGCATTGCATCGTGACGGAGGATAGCGACGCGTTGTGTCTGGCGATCACGCTCTTCGGTCAAGGGAAACAGGCGAGGTACGCGTCGAACGAGTCGTTTCAGGTGTACGTGTTGAGTGGGAACGTCTTGTTTAGCGCGAGGTGGTTCGATAAATTGCTCTTATCGTCTTTACCGAAAGGGGCGTCGCTGGACAGCGCGAGGAGAGATTTCATCGGATTGTCGGCGATGATGGGGAACGACTACATTCAGGCGAGTAAACTCGGCGCGAAATCGAGTTGGAACGCGTACTTGGAGATGCGAGGGACGTATCTGTACAGGGACGATCCTTTGTTTCCGATGCCCTCTCGACACGAGCTCAAGGAGGCGACGAATTCGAGAAAAAATTGGGAAAATAACGACGCGGGCATCGAGACGGCGGTGAATTGGCCGTTTTTACGTCAGCTCGCGCTCAAGCTCATCGAGCCGCGTCTCGTGAAGAACGTGCCGACGGAGGATCCAAAGGGAAGAAAAAAGAAACGCGTGTACGAGTACTTGTACGGCGTCGAGTGGATGTTGAACATGTACTATCAGGGCGAGTGTACGGATTTTAGTTTTTATTGCGCTCGAGACGGCCCCGAGAAGCTTCTCGATTTCTTAGCGTTGACGGATGAGTACGACGTTTCGTGCGATCCACTTCGTGATCGAAAACGCGCGGAGGCGAGCTTTTACAATTCGAGGCCAATCACGCCGTTGGCGTATTCGCTCGCCGTCATTCCTCGCGGCGGCAGGGCGCAGTTGACGCGCAACTTGCGTCGACTCGTCGATCCGGGGTCTCCCATTCGACAACTTTTCATGATGGATTACTGCACGCAATGCATTCACCACCGCGTACACGTGTCACCGATGGAAAACGCGCTACAAAACACGCTCGCGTCCAAGGATCCCGGGTTCGCAGAGGTGGTGCTGTCGAATTCGGCGTTTTCACGCTACTCGAGGTACACGGACGACGAGGGATACATCATTCATCCCGACACTGGAGAATACATGTCCATGGACGAGGTTCGAGAAGAGGTGAAAAAACTCAACCAGAAGCACTTGCGTCATCTTCAGACGGCGAAGCAGCACACGCATAACGTGCCCATTTGTTTGCCCACGCTCGAGGCGACGGTAGCGAGGCAGAGCGCCGACGGCGAGCTCACCGAGGACGAGGAGATGCTTCGGACGCTCGCGACGCCCGTTTTGTTTTGGCGTCACTCAAAGTACGATCCCGAAAAGTTTGAAATGCGCGACATCGCGGACGAGGCGGAGCTTCACGCGTGGCGGGAGAAAATCATTCCCGAGGGCGCGAGGCCGCTCGAGGGAGGCGGTTTGCTCGAGATTCGAAAGTTTGACGGTGACGTGGGAGAAGTCATGCGCACGTGGGGTCACAGGAACAATTTCTTTCGCGATTTGGACAAAGGTCTGAAACGACATCGCGCCGAGCTCTTGAATCGCAAGAAGAGCGAGTTGGACGACAAGCTTCAGCTCGCGCGAAACAAGCGCGTCCAAAACGGCGCGTCGTCGTCCAAAGACGCCGGTGACAACCGACGGTCATCGCCGAACACCAGCGGCGTCACCGTCGTCGCGAGCGACGCCGACGCATCGACGCGATCGCGACCGAAACCATCTCGTGGCGGCGGCGACTTGAGCGGTAAAAACCGCGGCGCGAAATCAAAGTCCCGCCGCGCCGGCGCCTCACCCCCATCCGCCGTGTTTCGCGCCTTCACGGCGCGTGCATTCTGAGTCTCTCTCATTTTTAAATTCGTTTCGATCGCGCGAGACGCGCTCGCGTGGCGACATTGTTTGTAAAATGTCTAGTATCTTTGTTTCGGTTTCGCTCGTCGGCGTCGACACCGCCGGCGACGTTCACGCATCCTCGACACAATCCCGCCGTCGACATGTCCGAGAAGCGCGCGCGCGCGTCCGTCGACGACCCGACCGACGTGGACGCGTTTACCGCCGGACCGTCGACGTCGCGCGCGAGCAAACGACCCGCGCTCGACGCGTCATTCTTCGACCGGCCTGGATTCTCATCGGCCGCCCCCGCCGACGGCGCGGCGCTTCTCGCCGAGGCGGAGACGCGCGCCGGCATCGCGCGCGCGCCCGACGGTGAACACGATCATGATGCGTCCGTCGACGCGAGCGACGACGCCATCGACGCCAAGACGGTGCGGCGGTTGGTGCTCGCGTTTGAGCGCGCGTACGCCGAAAACGTCAAGGCGCGCGCGAAATACGGAGACGATCCGAGAAAGTTTGCCGAGAGCGAGATCGAGCTCGACGCCGAGGTGAAAAAGTTGGGACAACTCGCGAGCGCGCCCGAACTGTACGTGGAGCTCGTCGAGTTGAACGCGGTGCCGAGTTTGGTGGCGGTGTTGGGACACGAAAACGAAGACGTCGTGGCGGACGCGTTGGACGTCTTGCGAGAACTCACGGATGGAGACGCGGTGGAGAGCGATGAAGCGGGTGGGAACGCGCTGGCGGATGCGTTCAGGGCGAACGGTGGATACATCGCGCTGTACGCGGCGTTGATTCGATTTGAGAATGAAGACGGGACGTTGAAGGCGACGTCGAGCGAAGCCTCGGACGCGGTGTCGGCGGCGCTCGCCGTCGTGGAGAATCTCGGTGAGATCAAGGGAACGAAGACGGACGACGAGAGCGGCGAGTTGACAAACGACGCGTTGGAGGGATTTTGCGAGGAGACGGAACTGTTGTCGTGGTTGATGCGACGCGTCGGGAAGAAGCGTGCCGTCGATCAGAACAAGTTGTACGCGTCCGAGCTCTTATCCATCATCGTGCAGAGCAGCGCCAAGTGTCGCAAGCGATGCGTCGAGATGAACGGTCTCGACGGTCTCTTGCAGGCGGTGTCCGCGTACAAGAAGCGCGAGCCCGAGGACGACGGTGAGCGGGAACTCGTGGAAAATTTATTCGACGCCATGTGCGCCCTGGCCATGGTGCCCGAGAACAAGGCGTCGTTCATCGAATTGGAGGGAGTGGAGCTCATGCTCATTCTTTTGCGAGGCGTCGCCGGTGGAGGCGATAAGGGCGACGGGAAGAAGAGCGGCGCCAACTTTGCCGCCGTGCCCGCGCTCAAGTGTTTGGATTACGTGTTAAGCGGAAACGCGTCGGCGTGCGCTCGTTTTGTCGACGCGTCGGGTCTCAAGAGTGTATTCTCCGTCTTCATGGGTCGAAACGCCAAGGCGGTGCGCAAGGCGTTCGGAAACGAAGCCGTTCTCGAACAGGAGACGCGCTCGTGCAGCATCGTGTGTTCGCTCTTTAAGAACCTCGTCGACGCGGATCGCAGGGACCGACTGTGCGCGAAATTCGTCGAACAAGACTTCGCCAAGTGCGATCGTCTCGTCGAACTCTGGGTCGAATTCGCCAAACGCGTCAGCGCCGAACAGAGCCGTCTCGACGCCGAAGACGCCGACGACGTCGGCATCGAGCGCACCGAAGAGGATGAGTACCTCCAAAAGCTCGACGCCGGTCTCGCCACCCTCGAGCACCTCACCCTCGTCTTCGCCCACCTCTGGTCCACCGACCACGCCCCCATCATGCGTCGATTATACGTCGACGCCTCTCAAAACGCCATCACCCTCGCCCACCTCCGCGATATTCTTCGCCAACACGCCCACCACGTCGGCGATTCCGCCGGCGACGCCGTTCGCGAGGACGCCGTCCGCGCGGTTCTCCGAATCCTCCCGTACGCCCCGGACGAGCGCGACGCCGACGCCGACGCCGACGCCGACGCCGACGCCTCGTAAATCACCCCGTCGTCACCGTCCTCGACGCCTCTATTAGGAACGAAAATGATACAGTAGCGGTGACCGCCGCGGCGCCTTGGACGCGCGACGACAAATATCCATCACCGTGTCATATCTCCATCGACACTGACCGTTCATGACTCGCCGCGAGTCCCCCCCCGATCGATCTTCGACACGGCCGCCGCCAGGACCGCGATCCAGCGGTACCGCGCGTCGTCGTCGTCGTCACACCCCCTTGCGCGCGCGCCATGTTCGCCCTGAGCTCTAAGATAACCTTCGATAAGACCGTCGTCGTCGTCACACCCCCCCGCGCGCCATGTTCGCCCTGAGCTCTAAGATAACCTTCGCCAAGACCGTCGTCGTCGACGCGCCGACGCGTCGCGCGGGCGGGCGCGCCACGCACGTCGTCAAGGTGCGCGCGAATGCGTCGATGGATAAGCGCGAGAGGGCGCGCGCGAGAGACGCGGAGAGACTGACGGAAGATGCGACGCGCGCGAACGTAGGCTGGTCGCACGATCGACACGAACAACCGTCGTGAACAGATGAAGCGCGCGCAAGAGGCTGAGCGCAAAAAGGCGGCGGATGCCAAGGCTAAGGCGCTCGCGCTCAAGGAGCAAGCCAAGGCGCAAGCCAAGCGCGCCGCCGAGGCGAAGAAGGCGGCGGAGATCAAGGCGCAACAAAAGCGCGCCGACATGAAGAAGCAGTACCAAAACTTGAACAAGACGGTCGGTGGTACCAGCAAGTTCGCCAAGTCCATGTCCAAGGGTAAGGTGAACATGAAGGATCCGTTGGAGGGTAAGAAGTTTTCCCTCTTCGGCGGTCTCTTCGGCAAGAAGTAAGCAGCCGTGTTTTTTACAGTATTCCTCAAGAAGAATGGATTTTAAGAGGGGAGGGACGACGCGTGTGTTGACTGCGGGTACTTTTTTGTTACTCGTGTAATACATTTCCCATCAGTTTCATCAATCAATCGCTAAATAAATAATTCAGGTCGCCGCTACGGCGAGACGTCTGGCTCGGCAAAGGCGAGTCCGAGGACGACTCGAACCAAGACTTCGGGCGCTTCGAGGTGGACGGCGTGTCCACACCGCGGAACGACGACGATGTCGCACGCCTCCTCGAGCGACGATTCTCTCGTCGCCACGGCGTCGCGCATTTTGGTCGCGAGGGATTTAAATTTCGCATCCTCTTCGCCGACGATCAACGCGAGCTTGCCTCGAAATCGATCGAGCGCGGGCCATCCGTCGATTTGGCGACCGGGAGACGCGGCGGAGACGCACGCGGCGAGCGCGTTCGCATCGGCGCCGGTCCCGCGTCGTTCGGCTAAACCGGTGACGCCGCCGAATCGAGGATGGGCGACGAGCGTGGAGAATAATCCTTGGCGATACCACACCTCGGAGAATTCGCGAACGCCGTCAGCGCGACGCAACGCGTCCGCTAAGTCGTCATCTCTCGTCGCGCGCGTGCGTCGAGCGTCGTCGCCGCGCACGCCAGGCGATCCACCGATGGCAATAAACCCCTTGGCGATCGTTTCGTCGAGCGCCAAGGCGACTCGGGCGCCCATGCTGTATCCCACGACGTGCGTCTTCTCAGGACGACATCCGAGCTCGCGCACGACGCTCTCAACGACGTCACGCATCGCCTCGATGCCGTACGCCTTTTCGCTCGACGCGTCGCTCGACGCCAGAATCGTCCCGCCGTGCGCGGGTAAGTCCAAGGCGATGACGCGCGCGCCGCCGTGCGCGACGAGACCGCGCGCGACAGCGTTCCAATCTGCGCTCGAACCCATAAAGCCGTGTAAAAGAATAAACGTCTCCACGTCCTCGTCGCCCGCGCCCGTGTCGACGCACTTGACGTCGTACGTCCCGGTTGCCGTCGTCGCGGAGATGACGACGGTTTCGCCCCAACGACTTGACGACGCGTCGGTGAAGGGTGACACGCGCGACGTCGTCTCGCTCGCAGCGGCAGCGACGCGTAAATCCATGCGCGCGCCGCCGTCTCTCGTCGCGCGCACGGGAGCGACGTTCGGCGTCAACGCGTCGTCGTCGAACCACGTCGCCGTGCCTAACCCGTGCGCCGTGGGTTCGTCGTCCAACTCTAAGATCAAAGGTTTCACATCCATCGCTCTCGGTCGCTCGGTGTCATCGTTGGCGACTAGGAATTCCTTCGCCGCCGCGACTTCTTCTCTCAACACGTCATCTAGCGTCGCCGCGAGGTGTCCGATGACGCTCAATCCCACGCCACTCTCGAACGCGCTCGATAGCACCGGGCGCACGCCTCTGGACATGGCGATTCTTGCCACGGACGACGTCGCCTCGACGCCGCCGACGACGGACGGTTTGAGCACGACGGCGACGATCCCCGTTGACCTATCGGCAACGCGCGAGATGGCGGCGCTCGCGGCGGCAAAATCCGTGGATTCTCGCAAGATGTCATCGATGGTTTCGTCCAACGCCACCGACACGCCCGTGGTGAAGTGAAACGCGGCAATCTCGTGCGAGGTGCGCGTGGGCTCCTCGACGTATTGCAAACCGACGCCGAGCTCTTGCGCGCGGGCGCCGAAATCGAGCGCCTCGCCGAGATCCCACCCCCTGTTTGCATCCGCGCGCAAGATGACGTTCGGTCCAACCTCTTGACGAATCGCCGCGAGTCGTTCGGCGTCCGCTCGAGCGCCCTCGCTTCCCGCGCCTCTCGCCACCTTGACTTTCAGACACGTGTAGCCGGCGTCGACAAGCGCTCTCGCTTCCCGTCTGGCCGCGTCAACGTCCGTCGCGGCATCGACGAGACCGTTCACCAACACGTCATCCACTTCGGCGCGCGCGTCATCGCCCGTCATGATGCGAGAGAGCGTTTTGCTAGCGCTCGCGGCTAACGCGTTGGCGACGGCGGATTCCAGCGCGAAGCGCACGCTCGGAAACAATTCACCGCTCGAACGAACGCCGACGACGTCTTCAATCCACGACGTGAACGCGCCGTTGAGCAGCACCACGTTCGTAGGCACGTCGACGCGTTCGAGGAGAGAGGCGACGACCGCGAGCTGTGCCCCGCTCTCCGCGCGCGTCTCGCGATGAAGACCCGGAAGCGGCGAGCACTCGCCCAATCCGACGGATCCATCGTCCAGGGTCACTCGCAACAACCACCCGTCGCGCGTCGACGACGCCGCACCGACGGATGTCGTGGTCGGGTGACGAAGCGGTAACGAAAACGTCGCCGTCTCGACGTTGGCGATCGTTCGAGACGTGGACGTTTCGGAGAGTTCGAGCGCGCGTCTCGCCGCGCGAGCGCATCGTCTCTGCACCGTCTTGTGTTGGATGAGATTCCTCGCGCGAGACGTCGTCACCTCGATGACGTTGTGTCGACCCTCGCTCCACGCTGCGCGCAACGCGTCGTCGAGTTCCTCGGGCGACGTCGGGTGACTGTACGCCACGCGGTGCGCCTCGCACAAGCCTCGGCGAGAGACGTCGGGCGGTGTGGCGAATAATCGATTAAACGATTCGTCGTCAACCTGCGACGCGACGGGTAAGAAATTGAATATCCCTCCCCCGCCGTTGTTCACGACGACAACGGTGACCGGAGGTTGTCCCGGACGTTCGCGTAGGAAGAGTAATCCGTTCGAATCGTGTTGAAACGACACGTCGCCGATGATGAGCGTCACCGGATGACCGAGACCGGCGGCGTATCCTGCGGCGGACGAGATGATGCCGTCGATGCCGCTCGCGCCTCTGTTCGCCGTGACGGGCGCGCCGTGCGACGATACGAGGACGTCGCGCCGATTTGACCCGGCTAGTCGCGTCATACCGGCGAACGCGTCGACGTCGCGAATTGGCATCGAGTTGCCGAGAAATAATCCCATCGAGTCGGGTAAACCTTCGCTCACGGCGACGGCGACGCCCATCTCGGAGACTCCCTCGTTCGCGGTGATGTCGTTGAGTGCCATAGCGGCCTCTCTCGTCACCGCGGCGCCGACGGCGACGGCGCGCTCGGCAAAGGCGACACACGCCGCTTTGCTCTCGCTCGTGTCGTACCCGCTCTTGCGCGTCAACTCGTCTTCTAAAATCTTCGCCGCGTGGCCGATAGACGACTCCACGCGCACGCTGACGCAATGTGCGGCGTCTAAACGATTCGGCGTCGGTTCGACGACGATCCATTCCGTGCCGTGGTCGATGGCGCTCGCCTCCAAGAACTGACACAGTCGCTTCGACGTCAGTCGCGAGCCCACCTGTAAGACGACGTCAGGTCTCAACGCCTCGTGCGTCTTCGGTTCCACCAAGACGTAATCCATCATGGACACCACACGCACGTCGTTTCGCGCGCTCGCACCGACTCGCACGCCGCTCGTCGCGTCCGCGGCGACCGCCCATCCCAGCGTCGTCGCGATGCACGCGGCGGCGATGGAATCCGCCGCCGACGAACCGCCTCCGACGACGAGCAAACCTCTCTTCGCCCCGACGATGCGCGTCAGCGCCGCGCGCCACGCGTCGCCGTCGAGCAGCGTGCTCGAGGAAGAGTTTCCGATCGTGAATGGCGTGGAGGACGCTTCCCAGTTCTCCAGACCCTTGAGCGCGGTGTCCGCGTCCCAGTCGACGCGCTGCGGACCGAGGGGTTCGCGAAACGCGCAATTCAAGTGCACCGGTCCGGGATTCGTCCCACGTAAATATCTAAGAGCGGTCGCCGCCATCGTGGCGCACGCGCGCGCTGGCGCGCCGTCGCCCGGTGGCGCTAAATCGGCGTTGAACCTGGCGTATGAACCGAAAATCTTCACCTGATCGATGGTTTGGTTCGCGCCGGTTTGACGCAACTCGTACGGACGATCAGCCGTGAGCAAAAGCAAAGGCGTCGAACTCTCCGACGCTTCGACGACGGATGGTAATAAATTGGCGACCGCCGTTCCACTGCTACAAATTACCGCCGCCGGTTGCGCCGCACCTTTGGCGTAACCCAACGCGTAGAAACCGAGCGAGCGTTCGTCGATGCAGACGACGACGTGCGCGCCCACGTGTTTCTCCGCCGCGAGGGCGAGAGGCGTCGAGCGACTTCCCGGGGCGACGCAAAATGTCGTTACGCCTCCGCGAACGAGCTCGCCGATTAAGATGGTCGCCCACGCGGCGTTCGGATTGGGTAAACCCGCCAGCGGCGTCGCCGGAGCCAACAGAGACTCGAGAGGCTTCGTCTTCAAATTCAACTCGTGCCACTCAGCCTGTGCGTTCGCGGAGCCGACGACGCCGACTCCAGCGTACAGTGAGACTTCGTCTCCACTCGGATGCACGAGCGCCGATCGAATGGCGACGGCAAACTCGGCTCCCTCGGCGCTGATCCATCCCAGCGGACCCGAGTACAAACCTCTGTCGAACGATTCAACCTTGCGAAGCGTGCTCAGCGCCGCCTCACGCGGGTACCCGCACACAGCGGGCGTCGGATGTAACGCCGCGATCAAATCCGCTTCGTTCTTTCCCTCGGCCAGCGGTGCGGAGAGACGCGAATACAGGTGCTGCACCGCGACGTTGCGCAAGATGCCCTTTTCGAGCTCAACCTCCACGCCGCCGTTCCCTCCATCGGCGACTTGACCGAGCGCGCGACGCACCTCTTCCCTAACGATCGCAAATTCTTCGTGCTCCTTGGGCGACAGAAGCATGTCGTACGCCAAAGCGGCGTCTTCACCGTCATCTGCGCCTCGGGCGCGCGTCCCCGCCACGGCTTCGCTTACCGCTCTAGATTTTCGACTCAAAAACAAACGCTCGGGCGTCGAGCCCAAGAACGTCTCGCCATTGGGGTGCTTGAGAACGAACTGATACGCGTCCGGATCGCGAGCCTGAAGCCTGGACACGAGCGCGAAGGAATCCACAGGCGCGTTGAGCGAGAGCTTGCTTCTTCGCGCCAGGACCACCTTTCGCACGGGTTCCATCGAGTCGCCGCCGAGAAGCATCGCGTCCACGACGCCGTCCATGCTCACGTCGTCTTCACCGTGCGATCCGTCGCGCGCCATCGTCATCGCCTCGAATCGATCGAGCACCATGCTCGGAGCTTCCACGCCCGCCGCGCGACCGAGCGATTCCAACGCCGAACGCACGTCCGGGGAATCCGACTCGTCGAAACTGCTTCCTAAATCTATCCACGCGTCCTCGTTGCCCGCATCGCGTCCGCTCGAGCTCACGACCGCTCGCGACGCCCTGATGCGATTGATGACGGCTGACACGTCCTCGGACCATCCGTTTTGATCGGGCACGAGCGTTCGCTCGACGACGTGCGCCGCGCCCGGAGGCAAGATCGACGACGTCGACTGCTGCACGCGCATCACGCGCGCGAGCGTCTCACACGCATCATCCAACGCTTGCACGTACGATTTCGCCGACGGTCCACAGTTGTGTTTCCCCGCGGCGTCCCACGCCGCGCACACCGTGAGCGTGGCGCACTTGACGCCCTCGACGACTTCGAGCGTGGGCATGAAGAAATAATGCGTCCCGAACGACGCCCACTCCTCCTCCGGCGCGCGTCCCGGATCGAATCTCCCCGCGCCGTACACGCGAGATCCCGCGCGCGAGTTTTCGTTCCCACTCAAAAACCGTCGCATGGACGCTATCCGCCGCTGAAACGCCGACGCGTCCTCTTCGCCCGCGTCCGTCCACGTCGCGCACGCGCCCAATCCCGCTCTCGCGCCTCGTGCGGCGTCGAAATCGACCTCATCACTCGTCGTCGACGCCGTCGACGCGTCCGAACCACCGTTCGCGCGTCTGCTCGATCCCTTCTTCCCGACGGTGTTCCCGCTCGCCGTCTTGGCCCGAGGCGACCAATAAAACGCCGGCGTCCCTCGCTCGGCGCGTTCGCTCGCCGCCGCCACCCACCGAAGCGCGCGCGCGTCTCTCGGAACGTCGATGATGAATCGCACGCACCCACTCTCGAACGTGGCCGCCGCCGCGCGCTCGGCGTCTCTTCTGGCGTCTCGCACGCGCTCGGCCAACGCGACCCATCCGTCGTCGTACGACGCGCGCGCGCCGAGATCCACCGTCTCTCGCGCGCCCACGGGACCGAGACTGACGTCCTCTCGCGTCGAGACGGCGCGCGGCGTCGTCTCGCGCGCGTCTCGCGCGTTGGCGTCGGTTCGAACGTCGACGCTATCCGCGTCGGGCTCGCGCACGGATTGTCGCGTCGTCGTCGTCGCGCGACGCGTCCGAGACGCGCGCGCGCGCGTCGATGGGACGCACGCGTGCGCCCGCGCGCTCGCGGACGACGACGCGCGCATCTCGCGACCGCGACGCGTCAGAGTGCGGATGCGATGATGCTGGGGGCGGCTCGAGGGCGAGCGGCGCCGACGCCGTCAAACGTTTCAATGTTTTGGAATACAGCTTCGTTTACAAACAAACAATGGGAAATGAATGAAAGAATAAACCATGCGCACGCGCGTTTGCGTTTGCGTACTTTTGCCATCCTCCTCGTCCTCGTCCTCGCCCTCGCCCTCGTCGTCCATTTACCATTTACGACCTCGGCCGCCGCCGGAAAATCGACCTCGACCGCCGCCTCGACCGCCGCCTCGACCGCGTCCGCCGCGTCCGCCTCGACCGCCCGAGTACCCTCGTCCGCCTCCTCCGCCGCCCTTGCGTTGCATCGCGGCTAACGCGAGCGGGACGTTTTGACCCGCGCCCTCGAGAATTTCGATGAGCTCGTTGGCGGCGCCGCGGTTATCCTTGGTGAAGAACGTAAACGCCTTGCCCTCCTTACCCGCGCGACCGGTGCGACCGATTCTGTGGACGTAATCCTCGACTTGCAGAGGGAAATCGTACACGATGACGGCGGCGACGCCCGGGATGTCGAGCCCGCGCGCGGCGACGTCGGTGGCGACGAGAATGTTACCGCGTCCCTTGCGGAAATTGTCGAGCACCATCTCGCGTTCGTACTGATCCTTGTCGCCGTGAATGGATCCCGCGGAGGAGAATCCGGATTGTCTCAATCGTCGGTCTAAGAAATCGCATCGTCGCTTCGTGCCGGCGAACATGATGCACGTGTCGCTCTTCCCGAGCTCCTTTTTGAGAATGGCGACGCACCGGTCCCACTTTTCCTCCTCCTCGAGCACCTCGACGGATTGCGTGATGGACTTGTTCGCGGTGAGCTTGTCGCCCCCCGACCCGATTTGAATGTGAATCGGATTCGTCGTGAACGAATCGGCAATCTTTTGCACAGCCTTGGGCCACGTCGCGGTGAACATGACCGTCTGACGCGCGGACGGGCAGAGCTTGAAAATTTTCTTAATCTGCGGCTCGAAACCCATGTCCAACATGCGATCCGCCTCGTCCAGGACGACATACGACGCCTTGACCGCGCTCACCGGCGCCGTAAATCCCGGCGGAGGCTCTAAGAAATCATTCAATCGCCCCGGCGTGGCGACGACGACGTCCGCCCCTTGTCGCAGCGCGCGCAGTTGGTCGCCCTTGGCGGCGCCTCCGTACAGCACCGCCGACCGACACCCCACCGCCGGACAAAACTTGGCGCACTCGTCGTGAATCTGTATCGCCAACTCTCTCGTCGGCGCCAACACGATCACCGTCGGCGTCACCGCCCCCGGTCGCCACCGTCCATCCACCAATTGCATCTCCGGCGCCTTTTGCGACCCGCGCGCGGCGACGCCGCACAACGCCGGCAATAAAAACCCACACGTCTTCCCCGACCCAGTCTTCGCGATCGCCACCACATCTTTCCCCTTCAACAGTATCGGCCACGCTTCCGCCTGAATCGGCGTCGGATTCGCGTACCCTTGCGCCTTGAGCGCGTTTCGCAGCGTCTTTGGAAACGCCGTCGCCTCCTCAAACGTCGTGTACGGCTCCAAATCCTTCGTCTTCGCGCACGCATTCTTAATGGAGATGGCGTGCTCTTTACGGAAATCTTCAACGCTCGGCGTTCGTTTCATCGGCGTCGTCGGCGCGCGCACGTCATCGTCGCGTCGCGCGTCCACGGCGTCGTCATCGGTGGCGCCGCCGCCAGTCTTGGCGCGTTTCGCCTCCTTCTTGGCGCGTTTCGCCTCTTTTCTCTTCGCGCGCGCGTCCGCGTCCGCGTCCGCGTCGGCGACATCGCGCGCGCGTTTTTCCTTCTTCTTCGTCTTCGTCGTCGTCGTCGTCGTCGATCCCATGGCTGGCGTCGCGCGCGTCCGAGTGATGCGTCGGTCGGTCGGTCGCGCGCGCGACAATCGCATTTTCGCCGATTGGGCGCGCGTTCATTCATAATGCGCGCGACGCGACGTCGCGACCGACGCGCGTGGCGCGCGAACGCGCGAGATGAATATTTTCACGACGCATCCCTCGCACGCGCGCGGGCGATGGACGTCGTCGACGCGGTCGGGCGCGCGACGTCCATCGCGCGACCGACCGCGTGGTCCCGGGCGCCATAGAATACGTACTTCGTACCCATACAAACCATATAAAATAATGTTTAGAACTACAATGGTATAAAAAGTACTATAAAACGTACCATATGTCCGTGTACTATACCGAACGCGAGTGCCCGAGGCGTCCCCGAGCCCCCCCCTCGAGACACAATCCGACGCGATGTCGACGCCGACGACGCGCCGACCGCTGTCGGACGCGGAGAATCTCGCCGTGGGCGCGTTCGGGGGTATCGTTGAGACATGCGTGCAGAGTGCGTGACGCCATCGAGACGCGCGCGGGGACGATATCGAGGGAAGATGACGACCGGTTGTTACAAGATGACGCTCATCCTCCGAAAGGATAAACCGCGACGATGCGCGACGACTGACGACGTGCGACGCGATCGCGTCTCGTTCGTCCGACGCAGTGCCTTTGATTACGTTTAAAATTTGCGTGCAAGACGGGCGCGCGTTGCCGACGTCGATCGCGGGATGGTACCGAGGCGTGTTCGCCAACGCGGCGTCGCTGGCGCCCATCACCGCCGCGCAGGTGGCGGTGAACGGTACCATCGAACGCATGATCACGAAGGGTGAGCGCGCGATGAGCGATGGAGAACAAATCGGATGCGCCATGGCGGCCGGCGCCATCTCGAGCGCGCTGTATTCGCCGGTGGATTTAACGGTGATTCAACAACAAAAGATGGGGTTGGGTCCCGGCGGCACCGTCTCGGCGGTGATTCGCGAGGGCGGTCTCGCGAAGATGTGGCGAGGCACGATATCGTGCGCGGCGAGAGAATCGGTGTACACGGCGGGATATCTCGGACTCGGACCGGTGCTGACGAATAAGATTAAGGAGGCGAATCCCGAATTGGGGGATTTGACGGCGTCCATCGCCGGCTCGTCGGCGGCGGGCACGTTCGCCGCGTGCGTGACCCACCCGATCGATACGGCGAAGACGCTCATGCAGAGCGATTTGGCGGGTAAGAGGTACACGTCCGCCACGCAGGCGCTCGTCTCGGCGTACAAAGAGGGTGGCATTCGCGCTCTGTACAAGGGGGGCATGGCGAGAACGGTGCGCATTTGCGGCGCCTTTTTCATCGTCGGCAACATCAGAGAGTACGCGCTCGATTACAAGAACGCATCGGCGTGAGAGAGACGACACGACACGAGACGAGACGACGAGACGCGACGACACGACACGACACGACACGACTCGCATCGGTCGGACGATGGATCGATCGATCCGTCGTCGCGTCGCGTCGCGCGCGCCTTCGCGTCTCGAGGGAGCCCGCGCGCGCGCGCCGCTCGCCGTGCGTGCACACGTTGTACAATAAGACGCACACCCATTCGTGACGCGACGCGACACACGCACACACGAACCACATCCTCACGCGCGCGTGCCTAAATCGCGTCTCCCGACCGCGCTCGCCGACGCGTCCCCGCGCGTCGACGCGCGTCGTCCCCACGCGCCGCCTCGCCGCCCTTCACGCATGCCCATCACCGGCTCGAGCGCGTCCTCGCGAAGCGGCGATCCGTTCGCGGCGCCGCTCGGGGACGACTACGACCCGATCGCGCTCGCCCGGCTCGCCCGCGACGCCGACGACGCGCGCGATGACGTCTCGTCCCGATCGCACCGTCGCGACGCCGTGCGCGCGCTCCGTCGCCTCGCCGTCGACGCCGAGGGACCGGGGGCGCCGTTCACGAAAACCCCTCGAGGCGCGCAACTCTATCGACTCATCTCCGTCGTCGTCCGTAACGTCGGACTGAGCGACAAGGTCGGGGCGCTCCGAGCGATGCAACTGTTAAAGTGCAACGACGAGGCGACGCGACGGTTGGCGGCGGCGGGATCGATCCCGGCTCTGCTCGGTGTGCTTCGAACGGTGGATACCGTCGACGTAGGCGATCGAGCGATGAGAATAGACGCGGCGCGAGCGTTATCGGCGATGAGTTCGAGCGCGGATGTGTGTCAAATGATGATTCGCGGCGGCGCGTTGACGATTTTGGGACGCGCGTGCGCGGACGCGGCGGCGGCGGCGAGCGAGACGGTGAGCGATGAGGCGATGTATGCGGCGGATGCGTTGACGAGGATGAGTGGACGGGCGTCGGTGTATGATTCGCGCGCGTTGTTTCCGATGTCGAGCGAACCGTCGCACGCGGATGTGGTGGCCGAGTCGTCGGTGCGCTCGGCGGTGGAATTGTTGACGTCGGAGATGACGGTGGTGCACGGAGACGCGAGCGAGACGCTGGGGACGATGGCGGCGTCGGGACCGACGGGGAGACGCGCGGTGGCGCGGTGTGGATCCGTGTTGCCTCTCGTGACGAGCGCGCTCGGAGGAGATAGACAGAGAGACGCCGCGCTCGCGGCGTTGCGAAACGTCGCCCGCGCCCCGGACGACGTTCCGTCGAGCGCGAAGACGCGCAAAGCGAGCGGGGACTCGAGTCCGAGCGAAAGCGGGCGAGATCGCGAGGAACTGACGATGAAGGAGAAGACGCGCCCGCCCGTCGTCGGGACGGCGTCGCGTCTGGGTGGCGTCAATTTTTTCCACGAGTTGATCGACCTGTTGTGCGCGCTCTTAGAGTTGCGCCACAGTCTCGAACCGGCGGCTGCGGACGCGGCGCTCGCGCTCTGGGCGCTCGCGTGGCAACCGTCCAACCGCGAACACATGGTGAGTCGCGTCACGAGTCGTTTGACGAGACTGGCGAGCGAGGGATGCTCGACGTCTCGCGACGACGCGCTCAGCGTCCTGAGCGTCTTGGCGCTCGACGACGACGGCCGAGACGCTATTCGCGAGCAACACGGCGGCGATAAATTACTCGATTTCCTCGCGGAGTCGTCCGTGCAGGTGCACTCGCCGCGAGGCGTCTCGCACGGGATGACGTTCGACGAGCTCATCGATCGTCGCGATCGTCGAACTTCGGGAGACAGTTCGCGACTCTCGTACGCCGTCTCGCGTCTTCGCGGCTAGTCTTCATTCGCGTCGTTTCGTCGTCGATATACGGTGGGTACGTATTATTCAAATCTCGCGGCGACGGCGCGCGCGACGCGAGTCAGTCACCCCAACGTCTTTTGCTTGTCCATGTAATCCAACTTTTCATCGATCGTCTCCACGTCCTCGACGCCGAGCTCGAAATCCATCACGTCCGCGATGGAGTCCGCGCGCTCGACGCTGGTACAACTCGGAATGGGAATCGCGCCCTTACACACGAGATAATTGAGCGCCACCTGCGCCGCCGTCCTGCCGCCGTTGATGGCGCCGATGAATTCGAGCAGTTTATTAAACGTTCGAATCTCCGAATCCGCGCTCGAGCGCAACAATCCGCCGCCCAAGGGCGAATACGCCACGACGGCGACGTCCAAATCTTTCGCCAACGCCAACAACCCGCTCTTTTCCGGCGCGCGATCGAGCACCGAGTACTTGACTTGATTCGTCACGAGCGGAATACCGCGTTTACGCAACAATCCGTGCGCCTCCTCCATCTGTTTCGCCCCGTAATTACTCACTCCGACCGATGTACACAGCCCCAAATCGTACCCCTCCGCCAACGCGTCCGTCAACGCCGCCTGCGACCACGCGGGAAACGGAAAATGAATGCTCCACAAATCGTACGGCTCCCCACCGTTTCTCTCCACGCTCTTCCGCAACGCCTCCACCAACGATTTCCTCGTCAACCGCACGCCTCCACCCATGACGACGTTCGTCCACGGCACCGTAAACACCTTGGTCCCCACGAACGCCCTCGTCGTCGTCTTCGCCGTCTTCGCCGTTCTCCCGACGATGTGTTCCGAGCTCTGTTCAAACGTCGACGATTTCACCCCGTACACCTCCGCGGTGTCCACGAACGTCACCCCGCGCTCGAGCGCGCGCGTCATCGCCTCCACGAGGTCTCGCTCGCGGTACGCGTCGCCGAATCCGAGCGACTCGTCGCCCCACGCCATGGTCCCGATGCCGACGGTGGAGACGTCGACGCCCGAGGCGAGTCGTCGCGCGCGCGCGTTCGTCGAGACGTCTCTAAAGCGCGCGCGACGTGCGGTCGTCGTCGCGTCGACGGGGCGTCGCGCGCACGGCGTCGCGCGCATGGCGTCGGCGCGTCGACGTGTCGCGAGGTAACCGTCCATCGAATTCGAGTCGTCGCGCATTCGTCGGCGCATGCGCGCTCGTCGCGCAAGTCTCACCCTCGCGCGCGCGTGTGTTCATCGACCGACGGTGGCGCGCGTCGAACGCGCGTCCTCGAGGGCGTCGTTCGATCTCGCGCGCGCGTCTCTCGGCGCGTCCCCGCGCGTGCCGCTTTTTGCGCGCGCATCCTCTCGCGCGTCCCCGCGCGCGCGCGACGCCATGTCCACGGCGCGACGGCTCGGAAACGCGTACGTGCGCGTGCTCGGACTCGGTGCCGACGTCGCGGACGCCACGCGCGCGTCCGTGCTCGTGTTCACGGACGCCGAGAGGTACGTCTTCAACGTCGGGGAAGGTTTTCAGCGGTTTTGCGTCGAGCGGCGACTGCGACTGTCGAGACTCGCCTCGAACGTGTTTCTCACGAGAATCGATTCGAGCGCGTGCGGGGGGCTCGTGGGGATGTTGTTGACGATGAGCGATCAGCGAGCGTCGGTGGAGGATGGTGGGGGGGACGCGTCGAGGACGGTGACGGCGCGCGGTCCGCGACGACGCGTCGGCGCGTTGACGCGGGCGGCGAGGACTTTATTCGGGAACGGACGCGCGGTGACGCTCGAGGACGGTGGATTCGATCGCGTTGATGGTGGTGCGGTGTTGGTGGACGACGAATCGGTGGTGATTCGCGGGGTGGTTTTGGGTGAAGACGCGACGACGTCGGGACGCGGCGAAGGCGAAGACGCTTCGGACGACGACGACGGGTACGATTCCTTTGACGACGAACGCGCGTCGAAACGCGTCAAGACGTCGAACGCACAGCGAGTCTACGCATCGGCGTGTTACGACGTCAAACTCGCCGGAATTCCCGGTAAATTCGACATGGCGGCGGCGACGCGACTCGGCGTCCCCAACGGTCCGCAGCGCGGTCGGCTCGTCAAGGGCGAATCGATAACCCTCGACGACGGACGCGTCGTCACGCCGGACATGTGCGTCGGTCCCGAACAACCCGGACCGAGAATCATCGTCTTCGATGCGCCGACGCTCGCGCACGCGCGCGAGGCTCGAGCGCGAGGTGACGCGCTCTTCGGCGACGTCTCGGACGCGAGCGTCGTCGTTCATCTCGCCGGCGCCGACGTCGTCTTCGACGAGGAATACGCCGACATCGTGCGTCGTGTCTTCGGTGCCGCGGTCTCGGCGACGCACGTGTTTGCGAATTCAAAATCCATGGACGAAACACCGGTGTTCGCGTCGTCGGCGAGGATACAGGCGAGATTACACGCGGTGTGTCCGCGAACGTTTCCCGAACGCGAAGAACGTTCGCCGCCGCCGTCTCCGTCTCGCGGTGACAACGCCGAGACGCGCGACGTCGTCCCGACATCGATTCCCAACGCAGTCGCGGGACGAAACATGTTCAAGTACACGCTAATTCCGACGAAAAACGCGGGTCCGGACGCGAGCGAGGTACCGCGGCGCGTTCCGGGATTCGCGCACCGTCGACGCGTGACGCGCGAGACGCTCGACTTGGCGGCGCGCGCGAGACGCGACGCGAGTCCGTCGGCGTCGGCGTCGATGTCCGCGGGGGCGGACGTGGACGTCCCGGAGTGCGTGCGCAGACTCAAGCGCGGAGACGTCGAGGTGGTCTTCTTGGGCACGGGATCCGCGATGCCGGCCAAGTATAGAAACGTGTCGGGATTTTTTATGAAATTCGGCGGCGACGGGTACGGCGGAAACGTCGCGTTGGATCTCGGTGAAGGATCGCTCGCGCAGTTGATACGACGGTACGGCGTGGAAGACGTGGAGAATAAACTCAAGGAGATGCGATTGGTGTGGATCTCGCACATTCACGCCGATCACCACGTGGGATTGACGCGCACGCTCGCCGCGCGCGCCGACGCGTTTCGGCGCGCTGGCGTCGAACCGCCCTCGATTCCCGTCGTCGGTCCGCGTCCGTTGCGACGATTCTTAGAGTTATACGCCGAGGTGGAAGATTTGTGTTGCGATTTCATCGATCTCAGCGAGACGACGCAGGATAAGTGGGAGAGTGAGACGATGAGTCCCGCCGTCGCTCGATTGCGAAGCGCGTTGGCGGGCTCGGACGCGCGCGAAATCATCGCCGTTCCCGTCTTCCACTGCGCCCACGCGTACGGTGCGAAACTCGTCGGTCATCGAGGGTGGTCAATGGTGTACTCTGGCGACACCCGTCCGTGTCCGAGTCTCGTTCGAGCGGCGAAAGACGCCACGCTCTTGATTCACGAGGCGACGTTTGAAAACGGTTTAGAGGACGAGGCGAAGAAGAAGCGTCACTCCACCACGGGCGAGGCGGTCCAGACGGGCATCGACGCTCGGTGTTATCGCACCATTCTCACCCACTTTTCACAGCGGTACCCGAAAATCCCCGTGTTTGACGAGTCGTACACGGCGCGGACGACGGTGGCGTTCGACCTCATGAACGTCGACTTCGCGGATTTACCCTCGCTTCCGCGACTCTTACCGGCGGTTCGATCGCTCTTCGACGACGACGACGAGATCGCGCGCGAGGCGGCGATGGGAGACGACGGAGACGACGAGTGAGTGAGGCGTGGAGAGCGTGACGAGCGACGTGTACAGCGTCGTGTTTAGAATTGCTTGTATTAAAAAATGTCATCCGACTGTGCGTCGGTCTAGCGTCGTCGCGCGTCGCGATTAAAACCAGTTGCGCTTCTTCGGCGCATCCTTCACCACCAACGCCATCGCTTCCTCGCAGGCATCAATCTTCGCCGCGAGAATGAAATCATTCGTCGTCATGCCCTTGACAGCCTCCGTGCCGAGCTCCACGAGCGCCGCGCTCTCGCTCGTCGCCTCCGCCGTCGCCGCCGGCCACCCCTCGCGCGCGCACACGCCCTCGACCAACGCCACGAAATTCGCCGCCTCCCCATCCTTTAACGAAAACTCCCGACGCAAACACTCAAAGTGCGCGCGTCCCGGACGAATCTTCCAGTCCCACACCTGCTTACGAAGCACCTCTTGCCCTTGGAAATCCAACTTTTCCGCGTACGCGCCCTCGGCGGCGCACGACTTGTTCACAACCTTCACCATGTCCGCCATCTCCGTCGGCACCTGCAAGATGTGATCGGTGTCGGCGTGTCCGAGAACCTTGGAGGTGAATCCACTCTCGATCTCGCCCGCGGTGGCGTCGCGCGCGCCGATGTCACCGCCGAGACCGCCCACGTCTTCTTGCTGCCGGCTCGTGCCGACGTTGATGCCGCGGACGAGAACGACGCGAGACGCGCGCGAGACCGCGGGCGCGGCGGCGCGAGAGACGCGCGGGGCGATCGGCTGGGCGCGGGCGGCGGCGCGCATGTCGACGGTCGCGGAACGGCGCGGAGTGACGACGCCGCCGCGACGCGCACCGAAAAGAGTTTCGTGAGGTTTCTATGCATTTGGAGAGTCGTGACTCAAGAAGAGGGGGTACTCGAAAAAGTGGATTTCCCCCTATCCAGAACACGGTCGCGCTCCATTTTGGGGGAGTCCCCCAAACGGCGAGTTATGAACCCTCGGGATATCGATCGTCACGTCCCTCGAGTCGTCGAACGAATCTTCAGAAAGCGCCGACGCCGGTACCGCGACGCGACGCGCGCGCGGGAAACGAACGAAAACATGCGCGCGCGCGTGCTCTTTCTCGTCGTCGCGTTCGTCGTCGTCTCTTCCGCGTCGTCGGTCTCGGCGGTGGACGGGAACGCGTTGGATTCGGTGGCGTCGAGGGCGAGAACCGTTCGCGTGTACGGAGTCGAGGGCGACGACGACGACGACGACCGCGCGTCCAGAGGCGGTGCGATGACGTCGTCTGCGTCGTCGTCTGTGTCGTCGGCGTACGAGTACGAGTACGAGTACGGCGACGAGGCGTGGATGGACGAGACGTGGTGGCGCGAGTTCGAGACGGCGGATTCGGGACGAAGGCGCGGGACGGACCCGTCCGCCGCGCCGCGAACCTTCGACGAGTACGTCGAGTTAGAGGTGGCGAAATTGGAGGTGAGTCTGTTGGAACAGTCCACGGGCACGGATGCGGATCGAGAGGCGATTCGACGGACGTTGGATGACATCGCGTACGATATTCAAGCGGATTTAGAGCGCGTGGCGCAGACGCGAGCGTCGGAGATGACTTATCGAGGTGATTTCGCGCCGGCGTATCATCCACCCCCGGATTTCGTGGCGTATCAGAACGACGCGTACGTGATATACGACGCCGATGGCTCGCGCGTGATGTTTGAACCGCAAGGCGAGATCGGACGTCTCATGCAACAGTTGACGTGGTTCACCACCATTTTTCCGGGCAATCCCACGGCGCTCGACGATTACATGCGATGCGCCACGCTCGTGCGTCCGTGCAGCGTGGAAGAGGTTTTACGCAAGTGCACGTACGAACCGCGCGGAACGTGGTATCGCGAGCGCATCTCGCGCATGAACGCGCCTCTGACGTGGAGCTACTGCCAACCGGATTTGGAACAAGTGTACGAGTATTGCACGCCGATCGAGGTGCAGAGCGGTCTGTGCGACCCGAGACGCGCGCGAGAGCGCATGTACCTCTCACAAACCGTCGCGATCAACGGTGGCGTTGCGCCATGTTTGCGTTGGCGCACGAACATATTCGGAACGCGGGAGTGCATCGACAGGGGACTTCGTTGAATGTACAAGTGTTTATTTTTGTAATCGTAAAAGCTGCGTCAGAGGTGGTCGGTGTCTTCGCTCGCGTCGTTCGTCACTTGACGTTTTTCACGAGACAATTTTCAACGCCGCTCGTCGCGTCGCCGACCACCGTGCCAGACTGCCACGCCGGCGTGCTCATCTCCATCCCGTTCCCGAACCACGGATGTGCGTCGGAGGGGTCGCCCGCCATGCGTCGTCTCGCCGCGTTGGACGGTTGAATGTCCTCCATGGCGTCCGTGAGGGAACGAGATCGAGAACCGATCGGCACGTAGTCGCGTAACCATTCGCCTTGGTATATCTGCTGAGGTCGCATGATTTTTTGATCGGGATCGTTCAGACTCTCGCGCCAGTGCGAGAGGTAACCGGCGGCTCGCGGAATGGCGAAGAGCACGGTGAAGAATTCGGGCGGGAACCCCATGGCGCGATACACGAGTCCACTGTAAAAGTCCACGTTCGGGTATAGTTTGCGCTTGACGAAGTACTCGTCCGCGCGCGCTTGCTTTTCGAGCTCGATGGCGACGTCGATCAAGGGATCGCGACCGACGAGTTCGAAGACGTCGTTGGCAATCTTGCGAATGATTTTCGCGCGCGGATCGAAATTCTTGTACACGCGATGACCGAATCCGAACATCACGTATCGCTTTTCCTTGACGCCGGCCAAAAAGTTTGGAATGTTCTCGACGTTTCCGATGCGTTCGAGCATCTTCAACACCGCCTCGTTGGCGCCGCCGTGGAGTGGTCCGTAGAGGGCGCCCACCGCGCCGGCGACGGCGCAAAACACGTCGACGCCGCTCGACGCCAAGTGTCTGCACGCCGCTGTGCTACAATTCATCTCGTGTTCAGCGTGGAGTAAAAACATGACGTCCAACGCCTTGGCGAGCTTCGGGTGCGGTCTGTGTCGACTGTCCAAACCCGCGTCGAGCATGTACAAAAAGTTTTCGGCGTACGACATTCTCGTGTTCGGCGCCGCCGGCGCGCGTCCGGTGTTGCGGTGATACGCGTGCGCGGCGAGCGTCGTCATCTTTCCGATGATTCGCACGATTTGTTTATCCTGAACCGCGTGTGAATTGTAAATGCCGCCTCCGGCGATTGCCGGATTTTGTTCCGGATGCATCGAGCTCAGAGAATTCAAACCCGCCAACATCACCGCCATCGGATGTGCGTCGTGCGGTAACGCCTCGATCGCGTGCACCACCTGCACCGGTAACGCGCTGTGCCTCGCGATCGCCCGTTCCCATTCCATCAACTGACTCGCGTTCGGTAAATCTCCGTACACCAACGCGAACGCCGTCTCCAGATACGTCGACGTCTCCGCCAACGTCTCGATCGGGTACCCTCTGTATCGCAAAATCCCTCGATCACCGTCGATGTACGAAATCTTCGATCGACACGGCGCCGTGTTCACGTACCCAGGATCGTACACGACCAACCCTCGACCGTCTCCGCCCGCCGTGATTCGTTTAAACGCCGCCGCGTCGACGCACCCATCCGCCGAGATTGCCACGTCGTACGACTTCCCCGTGCGTCCGTCCACGCACCGCAACGTCCCGGCGCCCCCGCTCGGAGTCGGCCGCGCGCGCACTTCGTTTCTCGACGCCCCATCGTCGCCTCGACCGTCACCGTCGTCGTCCGCGCGTCTCGGCGCGACGTGATTCGCCACCGTGCCCAGCCGCCGGTTGGCTGAGAATTCCTGCGTGCCCATCGTCGTCTCGCGGTCGCGCGCGCGTCGTACGCCTCGATCGCGCGTCGAAAAGGCGCGATGGATCGTCTTCTATCACTTTGTGCGCTCGAACGTCGTCTCGACCGCGCGTCACGCGCGTGAGTGACGTGGGCGCGTCGGATTTCGACGAAAAGTTCGTTAACGAGAGATCCTGACTCGGATTGGGCGCCGTCGTCAAAACGCGCCCTTCGTTCGCGCGGCGCGGTGACATCGCGCGCGTGGTCGAGTGTGCGCGGGAACGCGAGGCGAGATGCGCGTGTACGACGCGTCGCTTCGCGTCGTTCGCGATGCGCGCGCGTACGCGGACGAGTTGATGAATCTGTGGGTATTTTCGGCGGCGACCGGTCCTCCGCGCGCGCCGACGCCCGGATCGTTTAAGCGAACGGCGGCGACGCCGGCGCGGGCGGTGATGCGATTCGTGCGACGGGCGTACGAGGATCGTCGCGCGCGAGCGGTGTTGGTGGTGATGCTGGCGTTGGCAGCGGCGGGCGCGGCGAGCTCGAGGTCGGGCGAGGACAGACGCGAGCGAAGGGCGAGAGCGCGACGACGACGTGGGATATTGGCCGAGATGGCCAAGGCGGAGACGTACGAGGCGTTCGAGGACGCGGCGATCGAGCTGGAGCGGTTCGACGCGCAGGAGGAGGAGAGAAGAGCGGCGAGCGGCGAGGGCGAGTTGACTCGCGGCGGTTGGGGGAGCGGTTCGAGGACGTACGACGTGGATCTCATCGACGAGCAGCTGCGGCAGTTGCAGGCGCAGCGCGCGGCGGGGAACGTGGAGGAGATGATGTTTCTGTTGCGAGCGGACATTTTACGCAATCTTGGGTCGTTGGATTCGAGCGATCAAAAGGTTCGAATGACGCTGAGCGGGCAGACGCACGGCGTGCCTCGGGCGGTGCGACAGTACATGACCGAGCTCAAGAGTCAATTGATCAGCATCGCGCAGGACGAGACGGTGACGATTCAGGAGAAATTAGTATTTTTACAGGAAACGAGGCACTGTTTCGGACGAACGGCGTTATTGATGAGCGGCGGGGGCACGTTGGGGACGTTTCACGTCGGCGTGGCGCGAGCGTTGAATAGAAAACATTTACTCCCGCGCGTGCTCGCAGGATCGTCCGTTGGATCGATCATCGCGGCCATTATAGGCAGTCGAACGCAGGATGAGCTGGATGAATTTTTCAGCGACGATCACTTTTGGGATCTGTTGCCCGATTTGACGTTTTTCAGCGGCAACGATCCCATGAGCGTGATGAAGCACTACCTGCGCACGGGCGCTCTGCACGATATTGAATTCTTCCAGCGATGCCTTCGAGCGTTGCTCGGAGACTTGACGTTTCAAGAGGCGTACGATAGAAGCGGAGGTCGCATTCTGAACGTGTGCGTGTGCGCCACGACGGTCGGCGAAAAGCCGCGCCTGCTCAACTACCTCACGTCTCCGCACGTCGTGCTCTGGTCGGCTGTCGCCGCGTCGTGCGCGTTTCCGTCCCTGTTCCCGCCGCAGCCGCTCCTGGCAAAATCTCGGAACGGCGCCTTCGTCCCATGGCTACCCGAAGGGAAGCTCGGACCGAGACGGTGGCGAGACGGTAGTCTCGAGGCGGATTTACCCGTGGATAATCTGCGACAACTCTTCAACTGCAATTACTTCATCGTCTCGCAGACGAATCCACACATCGTTCCTCTGTTGCGCGTGAAGCGCTGGTTTACCTCGTGCGGAAGCGCGCTCGCGCTCGTCGCCTACTTCGTGGAGAGCGAGTGGAAACATCGATGTCGACAAATTTTGGATCTCATTCCGAGCATCGACGTCTTCGACGTCTTCAAACTCTTCGGCCAACAGTGGGAGGGCGACGCCACCGCCGTCATGTGGTACACGTGGAAACAGTTTTCACACATCGCCAGCAATCCCACGCGCGAGTTCTTATTCGAGACCGCCACCATGGCTGAGAAGGAAATCTGGCCTCAACTCGCCACCATCGAGCACGCGTGCGGCGTCGAGCTCGTCCTCGACGAGTGCGTCACGTCCCTCCGCAAACACCTCCGCCACCACGGCCGCATGGGTTCCCGCGGCCGCGTCCCGAGTTGGAACACCGTCTCCTTCGCCTCTCGAGGTTCCTACGTCCAGATGGAGCGCAACGCCAGCGACGCCGGCGACCTCGCCCGCGGTTCGGGAGCCGTCTCCCCCAAACGTCGCGCCTCCAAATCTTCCAGCGCCGTCAGTCTCATCTACTCCGAGGACGCCGCCGAGGACGATACCATCCTCCCCAACGACATCATCGCCGCCGCCGAGAGCGCCAGCGAGGCGGACATCGCGCGCACGCTCTACGATTCTCGCGACGGTTCGCCGGCGCCTCGCCGAGACGCCTAACATTTCTCACCACCGCCCGCGAGCGCGAATAGACCGCGACACACCCCGTCGCTCGTCATTCATGTACATGTACGCACGTAATCCATCTCTCACCGCCATCGATCGCGTCTCGACGTCACACCGCGCGAACGCCTCCAACGCGTCCCCGGCGACTCCAAAGACCCAAAGCGACTCGATCGTCACACACGCACGCCTCGACCATGGCGTGGGGAAACACCACCGCGTGGAGCGAACAGGTGCGCCCGACGACAAAATACGCATCGCACCCGTCGTTCGCGCGCGTCGTCGAGTCGCGTCGTCGCGCGCGTCGTCACGCGCGATCCGCGCGCGTCTTTACCGCCGGCGGCGGCTCGAGGCGTTGCCGCGTTCGATGCGCGCGCGGCGGTAAAGACGCGCGTCTCGACGGTCGGTCTGCCGTGAAAACGATGCCTCGAAATTGGTCGCGTCGTTCGCGCGCGGTGGGATGGACGAACCGTCGTCGCGCGCGCGTCGAGACGGTGGGGACGGTTGGTGATTGTGATCTGGGCTCGGACGACGACGCGAGCCGAGAGGACGCGCGCGACGGATGACTGACTGACGACGGGTGGTGTGGGTTTTTCGCGATGAACGCAGACTGATGATGTGAAAGACGACGCACCGGCGGCGGACGCCGCGTTCCCGTCCCTGGGAGACGCGGTGAAGGAGGACGCGTCGTTTCCGACGCTCGGCACGGCGGCGGCGGTGAAGGAGACAAAAAAGGAAAAGAAAACCAAGGGTGTCAAGCTCTCGCTCGCGGAATTCGCCGGTGGTGCCGGTGGATCGTCGTACGCACCGCCCGGTCGATCGGGCGGCGGTGCTTTCTTTGGCCGCCGCGATGACATCGTGCTTCCGTCTGGGCCGAGCTCGCGACCGGACGACGATCCGCGCGACGAACGACTCGGCGGCGGGTTCGATCGTGGGTACGGCGGCGATCGCTACGGCGATCGCGGCGATCGCGGCGATCGCGACGATCGTCGACCGGGTCGGTACGATCGAGACGCCGGTGAGTTTGGCGACAGAGAGAGTCGCGAAGAGCAAGGGCCGTCGCGCGCGGATATGTCCTCCAACTGGGGATCCGATCGTCGCGCGCCCCCCGTGGACGATCGTTACGGCGACAGACGCGGAGGGTACGGTGAACGACGCGGAGGGTACGGAGACAGAGGCGGATACGGAGACAGAGACGGCGGCGACCGCTACGGCGAACGCGAGGAACGCAGAGGTTTCGGCGATTTCGCCGAGCGTCCGCCTCGCGAGGAGCTCGGACCGTCGCGCGCGGACGAGAGCGAGAGCTGGAGCAGAGACAGAAAGCAATTTCCCGAGCGTGATTCGCGGTACGAAGACAGAGCGCCGCAAGTGGATAGAGATTGGGGCTCGTTGCGCAACCGCACCGCCGCGGCGCAACCGCCGGCGGATGATAGATACGCCCCGCAGGGCGGTGAGCGTCCGAAGTTGCAGCTCAAGCCTCGTTCGGAATCCGCGTCGACGAACGCGAGCTCGGGGTCAAGCTCGCTCTTCGGTGGCGCCAAGCCCGTGGATGTCAAGTACGTCGAGGACAAGCCTCGCGAAGCCATTCCCGCGCGAAGCGAGGAACGCCCGTCCGAGCGCCGCCAATACGAAGAACCGAAGGACTCCGACGGCGATCGATGGGGACGCAAGCCCTCTTTCAACGCTCGCAAGGAGGACGATCTTCGCGAGGCGACGCCCGAGGAACGCGCGGCGAGACCCAAGCTCAATCTCCAAAAGCGCTCCTCCGACGCCCCCGTCGGCGTGGCGCAGACGCAGAGCTCCCTCTTCGGAGGCGCTCGTCCGCGCGAGGAGGCGCTCAAGGAAGCCGGCCGCGATTGGCAGGCTGAAGACTTGAAACGCTCCGTCGGCGCTGTCAAGCGTAAGGAATTCAAGGAGGAAAAGGAACTCAAGGCTAAGATTCAAGCCGCCAAGGACGCCGGTGAGGATGTCTCCGCCCTCGAGCTCGAGCTCACCAAGCTCTCCCTCCAACTCGACGACAAGTTCCGCTTCGCCAAGCCCAAACCACACGACGCCACCAAGGACGCCACCAAGGACGCCACCAAGGACGCCACCAAGGACGCCACCGACGACACCACCGCGCAATCCGCGCCGGCGTCGCGCGCGGCGTCGCGCGCGCCCAAAACCGCCGACGCGCCCGCGCCCGTCGCCGCGAAAAACGTCTTCGACGCCCTCGCCGACGAGCTCAACGCGTGAGCCCACTCCTCGCGCGGGGCACGACCACGGTCACATCTCACAATATCACACGCATTCCTCATCACACCGCTCGCCTCGTCCCCGTCCCCGTCTCTCCGCGACGCGCAACCTCCAGGTGGGCACTTTCCGATGTTTTGACCGTCACTCCGCGTCATGTTTCGAAAACTCTTTGGATACGCGCGCGCGTCCGCGACGACGTCGAGCGCGAGCGACGGCGTCGGGCGAGGAACGACGACGCCGATCGATGCGATCGATAAGATCAAGACGGTGCGCGACGGCGCGCGACGCGACAGGCTCGGCACGCGAATGAATGCGCGAGGCGAATCATGAATCGTGTGAAATCTCGAAAGGATCGACGCGTCGTGACGCGCGCGCGGCGACGCGCGCGGGGATGCGCGCGCGTGATCGTGTGTGCGTCGATCGTGGACTGACGCGAAAGAACGACGTTCGGGACGACGCAGACGTTGGAGATGTTGGAAAAGAAGGAGGCGCTCATGGGCAAGAAGATCGCCGAGGAGCTGGCGCGCGCGCGCGAGGCGAATCGTCAGGGAAATAAGCGACGAGCGATTCATCATCTGAAGAAGAAGAAGATGTATGAGGCGCAGTTGGACGCGCTGGCGACGTCGCAGTTGAAATTACAGGAACAAGTCATCATGTTGGAGGGCTCCAAGGCGACGAGCGAGACGTACGGAGCGCTTCGAAGCGGCGCGGACGCCATGCGACGAATGGCGAAAGAGACGAGGATCGAGGACGTGGACGCGACGATGGACGTGATAAACGAGCAGACGGATCAGATGCGACAGGTTCAGGAGGCGCTGGGACAACCGGTGGGATTCGCGGCGGAGTTGGACGAGGACGAGTTGGAGGAGGAATTGAAGGAACTGGACGCGTTGGAGGTGGAGGACAGTCTGCTCGATCGCGAGTTGGCCAAAGAGTTGGAGGAACCGGCGATGCCGAGCGTGCCTTTACCGTCCGTACCGGTCGCGCCGGCGGTGGCGGCGACGCCGGCGGACGAAGAGGCGGAGCTCAAGGCGTTGCAAGCCGAGATGGAACTTCTCTGAGGCGTCTCTTCGAGTCTTCGACGACGTCTTCGCTCGCGCGAACGAGTCACTCGCGCGTCACTCTCTGTTGTAGCACGAACGTATTCACATGTAGTCATCATTCATCGCCCATCACCCACCCACGCGCGCGCGCGCTCACCTCGTCGTCAATCGTCTCGTCCGCGCTCGGCCTCGACTCCGGCGCCCAACCGTTCGGTCCCGCGCGGCACACGGCGTCGCGTTCGCGCGCGCGTCTCGCCGCGACTCGCGTCTCGATCATGACCGCGGACGGTAAAAAGTACGTCTCACCCGTCGACGTCGTCCTCCTTCGCGCGCGCGCCCGTCTCGCCGCGCGATGTCCCGCGCCCATTTTAAATCATCCACGCTTTCGCGACAGCTCGCCCCCGCGAGCGACGACGACTGACGCCGCGCGACGCAGGTGGGAATTCACGGCGCCCAAGTATTACGATTTCGACGCCGATCCGGACGTCGCGGACGCGGACGCCGGGGTGGAGTCGTATTTCGAGAGCGCGGCGCCTCGGGCGTTGGCGACGCCGCGCGGGACGCGCGTCCGCGCCGGCGCGACGTCGAGCGGATTCAAAGCGACGCGGACGATGTCCATAGACGCGGCGTCGACGTTCATGTCCGATCCCGAGAACAGAGGCGTGAACGGGGACGTCGATAGGACGTCTCCGAGGGAGGGCGCGCGCGGGAAGACGCCGGGGAGGACGCCGGGACGACGGTTGGGCGCGCCGAGACGCGAGGCGGCGAACGGATGTTCAAAGACGCCGGCGAGCGAGAGCGAGAGGACGCCGGTGCGACGATCGCCGAGGTTGGCCGTGCTCGCCGAATCGAGCGAGAAGAAAAGCGAGGATTCGTCGGCGAAGAGAGGGACGACGCCGAGGACGGGGAGGAAGAGTCGCTTCGCGTCTCAGACGCCGGCGAAGCGCATCTTGAAAACGCCGCATCCGATCGTGCCTCGCGCGGCGGTGATCGCGAAACACAAAGAGACATTATCGATGCGCGCGTCGAAGAGCGCGGCGGGAACGGTGAAGAAGACGGTCGCCGCGGCGTCTCGGTATCGCCAGAGCGCGAAGAAAACGACGGAACCGGCGGCGGAAAAGTTTAGGTCGCGCAAGGAGAAATTACGCGCTTTCGAGATCGGCGGACGCACGACGGATTACGAAGATCTCACGCAAATCCCCGCCTCGACGACGACGACGCGAGCGGTGAGCCCCAAGTTTACCAGAACGCGAATGAAGCAGAAAATTTTAACCACGGAGGAGCGCGAGCTATTGGAGATTCAAAACCAAAAAGCCGCAATGGAGAAGGAGAAGGAGCGTCGTCGGGCGAGCTCGTACGCGCCTCCGTACACGACGATCAAATCCAAGGTGACGCGTTCGCTCACGTCGAGGCGCATCAGCGCCGTCAATCCGGCGCCGACGCCGACAGTAGACGACGTCTCCGCTGCGGTACGACGCACTCGGTCTCGGCGCACGTCCGCACCGTCGATGAACGCCGTCGTCGCGGAGCAAACGCCCGCGGATGCGCGCAAGCGTAAACGTATCTCCATCACGGGCGCGGTGCTCACTGAGATCGCACCGTTTAATTTATCGACGGAGCAGAGAGGCGCGTATCATCAGCGCAAGTTCGCGCGCATGCGTCGAGAGGAAGAAGAGCGCGAGAACGTCGCGAGACCCGCGTTTCGAGCGAAACCCGTGCCCGCGGAGCAACAGGCGGGCGTCTCGATCACGCGTACGCAGCTCGCGGCGATGCTCAGACGAGGGAGCGGGATGAGTCGGTAGTTTATGTAATGTAAAGGAGAGACGAGAGAGTGAAAAATTGATTTTGATTTGATTTATTGCATCTTCCTAAACAAGCAA
>Ga0181573_10000141_pt1 | contig 70986 bp, 56 predicted proteins | sample 101ome_25_FD_148643 | JGI IMG/M metagenome (GOLD analysis project Ga0181573, IMG submission 148643) | Coastal salt marsh microbial communities from the Groves Creek Marsh, Skidaway Island, Georgia - 101409BT metaG (spades assembly) | ecosystem: Environmental > Aquatic > Marine > Intertidal zone...
TCGCGTCATGACCCCACATAGCTTCACGAATCGAACAACCCACAACGATCCACGCGCCGAACTCGCCGGCCAAGAGATTGACCACGGCCGTGTGACCACCCGAGGCCGCGTACTGTGCCGCCTCGTTGATGTCCCACTCCCCACACTGCCCAGCGAGCCCGCGGATACACAGACGCATCCGGACCAGCACCACACGCACACAACAGATACTCACCAACCACACGCGGATCCTCCCCGACGTCACGCCAGTCGCGCCAGTCACGTCATGTCGTGCGATTCTTGAGTCTGGAGTAGAGTGCTGACGACGCCACGTGAAAGAAGAGGCCGACGGGGGCCACCATGAAACACAGGCCGAGCGAGGCGGCGCGCAGCGCGGCGGGGATGCTCTGTGCGACGCAGTCCCTGTAGACCCAGCGCGCTTGGAAGAGGTCGATGACGAGCAGGTGGAGCCAGGCGATCGAACAGGCCTTCCCGTTCTGCATGAGGCCGGCGAGCATAGTCAGGCCGACGTCTGCACTCTTAACGTCCAGAAAGGGTCTCAGAAACTCCATACCGCCGTACGCGACCATCAGCACCGCGTACAGGGCGGAACCGAGGAGGAAGACTGTGTCGGCGGTGGCGGCCCGCGCCAGCCTCGACTTCGGGGCGAACATCATGGCGGCGTACACGGGCATCACGGCGACGGTCGCAACGTCAAAGACGAGCTCTGGGGCGAGGAGCGCTGGGGCGGGGAGGAGCCCTGTCGAACGAGACTCTGCGGGCGTCCAACGAGACGGCCTGGGTCGTCGCAACGGACGGCGTGCGGTGCGCCGTGCCGTCGTCCGCCCCGTCGGTGCATTGGCAGCGTCGGTGCACACGAGGGTGATCGGATGGACGGCGCACATTGCGGGCCGAGACGCCAAATGAGCCGCACTCGGATCTGAAAAAATTGAATCGAAATTTAGTTCACCCGCCTGTACGCGGCCAAAGACGGAAAGAGCCTGCCCAGAGGGAAGAAGAAGTGTCTGATCTCACTCCAGGAACCGCGTCGACGATGAGCGAATCCGTGGAGGACGTGCTGATGCGAAGGCTGGAGATGACGGAAAGCCTGGTCGAGGCCTACAAGGAGCAGTATTGGGAGGTGGCACGGGCGTTGGCGCAAAGAAAGGGTGCGACGAAGTTGGTGGAGGCGTGTCGAAAGGAGGTCGAGGCGTCTGGCAACCCCGGGATCCTCCCGCACGCCGTCGCGCTTCGGGAGCTCGCGGGGAACGAATCGTCGACGAGTGCGGCGGGTGTCGATGTCGACGCCGTCGCCCGCGCCGAGCAGAGCTCTTTGGCGAGTCTGTCGAGGGAGATGAAAGAACGCGGGGCGATTGCGGCGCTGTGTGGGATGCACAATACGTTCTTCATTCGAAACCACTCGGTCACGTTGGGACGACGCGACGCAGACATCGACATCAGCGACGAGGCGAGCCTCCTGGAGTGTGAGCGTTCTATCTCGAGGCTGCAGTGCAGGATCTTTTTGGACGATGGCGGGTTCCGGTTGATGAACTGCGGGAAGCGGGCGGCGAGTGTGGACGGGTTGACGTTGGGCGAGGGCGAGCAGGTTAGGCTGGGACCGCTTTCGCTCGTCAGTATCGCGGCCGTGAGCTTCATATTTGTACCGGACATTGCGATGGGCGACATCGCTACGGGCGTGACTGTATGACATGTATACATAATTCTCAGAGCATTTGTGCGACGATCATGTCGCCCTTGTAGTCGGCGTCCGTCGCCTTCTTGTCCCGACTCGCCAAGGCCGACTCGAGCCGCGCGATCACCTCCTTCATGTCCACCGGTCTGCTCGCGATGACGCCGCTGACGGGGTTGAGGTCGTGCCGCAGCAGGTCGAGCGATCGGCGTATTTTATACCCACAGCGCTGTCGCCGCGACGCAAGGACGTGGTGCAGCGAAGGACACGCGTAGATGGTCGTCTCGAGGATGTAAAACAGCGCGATCGGCATGCCCTTGGCTTGCATCCGGATGACAAAGAGGTGGGGCGGCTGTGCGTCCTGAACCACGTACTCGATGTCCGCATCGGCGCTCGACGACATGAGCTTGTTGTCTCTGACCACCGGGCTTTCGAGGTCACAGAACGGACTGCGGGCGAAGAGAGACAGACAGTTTGCGATCGTCACCTCTCCAAAGAGCTCGTCCCGCCACGAAATCCAGAGCTTGTTGCCGCCGCCGCCGCCGCCGTCGTCGCTGTTGTTGCCGGGGGCCATCGCGTGGCGGTGGTGGCTGTGGTCGTGGTGGTGCCGTTGATGCTTCGAGTCGAGGTCTTCTCTCGCGCGACGATGACGGCCTCTCCCTCCCTCTCTCGCCCCGCTCGTGCCCTCGACACACGTCCGTCTGTCTGTGTGCCCCTTGATGATGACGGCGACCCAGACCCGCCCGTCGTGCTCGTGTACAACCTCGAAACTGTGTGCGTCGTAAAAAGCTTTTCAATTCGTCGTCCCGTTCGACGACCACCCTTCACCTCTCTTCACCCGACACACACAGACACAACATGCCAGTCGAGCCAGGAACGTCGGCGGAACGGGAGGCGCCGCAAGAAATCGCGGGAAACGACGACGAAGAGTGGGACCGTCTGGACGACGAGCCTGCCACCGCCGCTGCGCCGGGCTCGCAGCCCACCACACAGAACGCCGCCCCCCTCGCCGACGCCAACGTGAACGACGACGGCTTTGACGAGGGACCTGTCTCCGCCCCGGTGCCAGGTTGGTCTTTGATCGATCGATCGATGGAACGAACGACGAACAAAACTCGCGCGCCCCGACCTTCTCTCTCTGTCTGCCGACAGGCGGTGCTCCCCTCCTCTCACTCACTCGCCCTTCGCGTCCCTCCGCTCGTTCGTTTTCCAGAGGCGCTCAAGAACCTCCGCTGCTGCATCGCCTGCAGGCTCGTCAAGACGCTCGAGCAGTTCTACCAGCAGGGGTGCGAGAATTGTCACTTTCTGAACCTCGAAGGCGACCGCGAGCGGATCGAGGACTGTACGACCACCGAGTTCCAGGGAATGCTCGGGGTGGTCGACCCAAACGGCTCGTGGGCCACCCGATACGCCTTCATGCAGCAGGAACGGGTGCCAGGCGTGTACTCGCTCGCCGTCGACCACACCAACCTCCGGCCAGAGATCCGGGAACTCTTCGAGGACAACGGCGTCAAGCTGCAGAACTGAAACTGATCTACATTTAGACATGATGAAATACATGGCACGCTATTTCGCCCTCGTTTGCCCTCCCTCAACCGTCCTCCTCCTTCACCAGCGGCACAAGCGGCACCTCCTCGAGTCGGACGCGTTCCCGCTCTGCTGCCTGCTTCTGCGCCGCCTGGTACTTGTCGTAATTGTAGTAACAGACCGCCAGGAACGCCACCAAGTAGCCGCCGAGGTTCACGGACGAGACGGGGTCGCCAAACACAAACACTGAGACGGCGATCAGCGCCCAGTCCTTGACGACGCCGGCGACGTTCATTGTCAGCGCAGACGTCTTTCCGATGAGCAGAAACACGGCCATGTTGAGGCAAAAGGCCACCGACGCGTTGGTTATCATGTAGAACGGGTTGATCACCACCCGCGCGTCGTTCGCGAGCGGCAGCAGCTCGAGGCCGAAAAAGGGGACCAGCAGGAAGACGAAGCAGCACGGACTCACGTAGTATAGCGTGGTGATCGGGTTCAGCTTGAGCCCCCGGCTCTGGAGCAGCAGCTGCACGAGCGTGAGCCGGATCGACTCGGCGATGATCGAGCCCAGCTGGAGCGCGACGCCAAACACGTTGAAGTTGAGCTCGCCGAACGACGCTATGGCGACACCGACGGCAATGATCACCATATTGGCCAGCTTGGTCACCCCGAACGACTCGGTGCCCATGACCGACCCGGCCAGGAAGACGGCGACGGGCATCAGCGCCTTGAGCATCTGAATGAAGCTCACGCTCAGGTGCAGGTAGGCGGCGTTGCCGATCCAGAGGGCGACCGCATAACACCCGCCGATGGGCACGATGGCAGCCACGTACGTCTCGAAGCTCATATCGACGGACCGGACCCAGCCCGACCGCACGATCGCAAACGCGATGGTCGAGCAGAAGAACATGTGCCACAGCGTCAGGGCGATGGGGTACGGGAAGCCCGCGACGGACAGCAGGAATTTATTGTAGGTGATGACAGCCTGCGTGAAGTGGAAGAGCGGGACGAGTGAGAATGGCCGAACAGCATAGCGCGGACGGTGTCGGCGCCTTGGACGTCGAAGGGCGCCGACGCCGAGGCGAAAGACGTCGATGGCCTCCGTGCTCCATGCATCGACGATGCTCCAGGTCACGGAGTCACGCAAGGACGTACACCGCTGAGCACGATCCACAGCCCAACACACCCGTAGGCGACCAACGCCTCGCGGTAAAGCGACGACGACGTTGCTGTTGGTTCTGCTGCCGGCATCCTGCTGGGTGGGCTGCTCCGAAATCCGCCGCCGCTCGCTTCTCCCTGACTTCTCCGCCCTCAGTGATACTTGAAAGACTCCCCGCCGTCCACTGGCGCCCGAAAGTACCGCTCTTGACGTTCCCTGGTTCCCAGACTCCGAGGTCGAGAGAAGAGGCGAAAAAAAAAACTGGGCGAGGGATGAGGGCGGCGAATCCCCTGACGTCGACAGCGCCCGATCTCCGAACACCCCGAGAAAGAAGGATTCGGGTCGTGACGGGCGTGCGTGCTCGGGTGCGCGTACCGGTCAACCGAGCGACCGCCGGGTACGGTTCGAATATCGACGGCGAGCCACCCAGTTGGTCGAACTCCAACGACGACGGCCTCGAACGGCAGGAGGAGCGCTTCCTGCGCGCCCTGGCGGACCTCGAGTCGGTCGTTTCGATCAGCGACGGTGGCGAAGACGATTGCAGCGACAATGACAATGATAATGACGATGAGAACGATGGGGGCAACGTTGCCGACGACGTCGAGGCGCTGGCGGCGTTGATCGAGCGGGGGCAAGACCTGCCGCCGCGAGACTTTCCCTTCGGTAATCCGCCGCGGGAATCGGCCTCGTCGTTCATTGAACGGCTCGAAGACGGTCTGAACGTGTTTCGCGACGTCGTCGAGGGCAGGCTCAAGGTGGGACACATCCTCCCCGCGCCCCCCAGCGAGTCGGCCGAGCGCGCGCTGTCGAGCTTCCTGACCGACGTATCCGACGACAGGTCGACATACCCGCCGGAAATACCGGAGGACCAGATGTCCAAGTACACGTTCGGGGAGCGGGTCTTGTACGTGCTGCGACGGGGGTACAAATCGGGGTCGCTCCGAAAGCCTCTGACCCTCCTCGACCAGTACCGGCTATTGGACGACGATCTGACGCTCGAATCGCCCCTCTGTGAGACGAAGCGAGGCAAGACCGACGTTCTGAGCTACTGCGCGATCATGGACCGGCTGACGGCAGAGGTCCGCTGCTGCAACTTGCTCGTGGCGTTCCCGAAGCTGCGCGATCCGGGGCAGTTTCGCAATCGTCCCGAGCCGCCCGTCGCGCGGGTCACGTGCGACGTGATCCTCACCATCCCCGTGCCGGACGTGTACCGGTCGTATCTCGCGAGCAGGGGTGAGGGGTACAATCTGGTGAGCATCCGCGACCAGATCGCTCGTGGGATCGACCTGGCCGGCGACTCGCCGAAGGGCGGTTCGCGGGTCGACTCGACGGCGACGTCCGGGACGACGGCGTCGGCTGGCGACGTCGTCGGTGCCAGCGCTATGTCTGACCTGGATGCGGCCCGGCGTGCGTTGGCCGACACGGGGGCCGCAATGGTGCGGACGTCCTGGCTGACGTACCCCGAGCAGCGGGCCGAATCGGAAACGTTCCACGGGGACGACGACGACAGTGACGACGACGACAGTGACGACGACGACAGTGACGATGACGACGATCACGACGACAATGGCGACCATGACGACCACGATGACGATGACGACCCAATGAAGACGATGACACCCGACGAGGCAGAGGCCATCCTGAAAACGCTGCTGGGCGACGATTTCGATGCCATCGCCCAGCAGCTCCCAAGGAAGCGAACGACACCACCTCACGTGGACCCCGAGTACGAGAGCATGTTCGACGAGTCGGCCCGAACGAGCAACGAGCTCAGGCTGGCGACCACTTGGACCTTCGAGGTGGACCTCGTGGGACGGCTCGTCCGGGCCGTCACAGTCGACCTGTCCTGGGCCAACCTTGGACGCGTGCACGAACGCGACCTGCTCCAGCTTGTCGCATTCCTGGAACGTTCGGAGGGGCCGAGCAGGCGCGCGAGGAGGACCACGACCACGACCACCTCCACCCATGAGGACGGCGGCTGACGCAAGGTGGCAGACTGACGATCGGAGCTGATTCAAGAACATCGACATTGATAATATACATGTATTCGGTTCATTCATCGAGCTCGAGGTCATCCTCGGCCCCGCGACCGGTCGCCTTGGTGATGAACCGCAGCTTGCCCTCCTTGGTGCCGTACGCCAGACCGAAGCCGGGCCTCGGATTCCAGGCGCTGGCGTTGATCTCGTCCTCGGTCGTCCCGAGGGCCCGCACTATAGACATGTCGCTCGTGTCGATCAACTCGAGCACCGTGTGCAGGGGCACCAGGACGTTGTTCCTGGCCACGAGGCTCCTCAGGAGGCTGGGGTGCTTCTTGCCGTATCCGATCAAAATGTGATCGCTCGTTGGGGAAAATTGCACGCTCGTGAGGCAGTGGGCTGCCCTGATGCGCTTCGCCTTGGCCGGCTTGCCGTAGTCGGGGCCGTCCAGTGATATCATTCGGACCTCAAACACGACCCGCTCGGCGATGGGCATGATCTGCGACTGCATGTCCCTCGACACGCCCAACATGCGCTGAATCTGTCGATTGGGGCTCCAATCCATGGGCTCCGACGACGTCGGCGGGTACATCTCGCGGATGATGGCGCCAGAGTCGAGGGACTGCTGCATGCGGGCGCGGCACGCGACTGTCGCCGCCAGGTACCTGCCGCAGGGGCTGAAGTCGACGCCCATCTCGGAGCAGAGCACAGCGTCCGGGATGGAAAACAGCAAACGGTTCCTGTCCTCCAGGTACCTATCCGCCTTTTTTGCATCGAAAGACCAGATCCGGATCCACACGCGCGGGGGCTGGTCCTCCCCGATGATGTTCCAGACCGACGAATACGTCGCTTGCTGCTGCTGCTGGTGCTGCTGCACTTGCGCCATGACCCGGTTCATATCGCCAGGGGGGATGTTGGCCAAACTGAGAGCGATTGGGGCGATGGGCATCCCGAGCATGCCTTCGTTCGGCTGCATGCTCGAGGGAAAAGGGACCTCCCAGCCCAGCGGCACCATGGAAGGCGGCTGCAGCTGCGCCGACGTCGATGTCGACGTCGAAAGACCGGGCTGGCCCACGCTCGCGCCCACCGGGTCCGTCTCGGCCCCCATCCCCATGCCCACTTCCACCTCTCCGCCCACGGCTATCCCGGCACCAGGCACCTCGCTCGCATCGGTCATCGTGACCGGCAGTTCCTTCGTGTCCGACGGGTCCATCACCTCGGCCGTCAGCACCACCGGCAGCCCGTGCGGGTGGAACTGGACCGCCCGCATGGACCGCCTCGTCTTCAGCACAATTTCGGGCTTGCTGTCCCACCGCTTATAGTCCCATATGTACAGCTTATGCCCGCACGCGATGGCAATCACGTCGCTCTCGTGATGGAACGACAGGGACGCGATGGGCTTTCCAAACGTGTGCTTTCGGAAGCACTCGCCCGTATCTGCGTTCCACAGCCGCACCTCGTGGTCGAGAGATCCAGATGCAAGCACCATTCGATCATTCGGGTGGAACTGTACGACCCAGGGCGTCCTCCTGTGGCCGTTGAGCGTCCTGACCAGCGCTCGCGTGTCGCACGCCGTGATCTTCACCGAGTGGTCCCCGTGGGACGAGGCGAGCAGCGTCCCGTCGCAATTGTAGCTGAGCGCGATCGTGGACCTCGGCGCCGGATTAAAGGGCGCGTACGTCGCCTCGCAGAGCTCCAGCGCGTCGAGCTCCCCCCACGAGTCGAGGCGACTGGAAACCGACGCCTCGCCGCACGGCCCACGCACGGTATCCACGCCCACCGACCGGTTCCGTAGAAGCTCGACGATGTCAGCCATCCTTGTCGTACGACGACAGTGCAATTTCTCACTCGATTCGAGCTCTCAATCCCGGCACGAACGAGGCGTGGGCATTTCGGATTCCGTCGAACTTGCGTGGGTCTTACTTGCCCGAATCCGCGCACAGGCAGGAAGAGATGCGGAAGAGACGAAAGGAGAACAACCCGGTTCGTATGTCTTTTCAATTGTACGTACGGGAAGTCGGAGACAAAAACTTCGCCACTGATTCCCACGGCCGTGGAGCACTCCGATTTCGAGTCGACGCCTGGCTGCAAGCACGGGCGCCCACGCACACCAAGATGCTGGACCAGATCAGTATCTTCACTCGCGGCGGCCTGGAACTCTTCTCGAAGCGATATGCAGCGGTGAAGGGCGATCCGTTCAACGGCCTGGTCAATCACCTCGTCGAGCGGCCGGGAGACGCGGAGTTCACGTACACGCCCGCGCTCGGAGGGGGCGCCTACACGGTCAAGTGGACCCTGAACAACAAGCTCGGGGTCGTCTTCGCGCTCGTCTACCAGAAGGGGCTCACGCTGCCCTATTCCGCAGACGCGCTGCTGACACGGGTCGCCAAGGCGTTCGCCAAGCAGTACGCCGAGTTTGACGAGCGGGAGACGTTCGACTTTGACGCGACGTTCGATGCGCTGCTTCGGGACGCCGAGGAGACGAAGGGGAGGGAGAAGAACGCCGCGGGCCGGACTGCAAACGGAAAGTCCAGAGCCAAACCCACGGTGGGCAACACGTCGTCGGCACCAGCTTCAACATCACCAACAGACGCCTCCCTCCAGGCCTTCAACGCCGACCTGTTGAAGAAAAAGTTCGGAGACCCCAAGCCAAAGGCAGCAAAGGCAGCAAAGGCTTCGTCCTCAAAGGCGCCAGAGAGAACGGCGACGAATCCTGTGAAGGCCAAAGGGAAGAAGGCGAGAGACTGGAGCGAGCTGGACGGTATCCACCGGGGCGACGACGAGGGCGAGCTGGAGTTTGTCGAGGGCGCGCCGGCCGAGGAGGCGATGGTCGTCGAGAGCTTTGCCAAGGCGAGCCTGGTGGACGCCGACTCCTCGGAAGATGCGGACTCCTCGGAAGATGCATACGACTCGGACGACTCTGAGAGTGACATCGACGACGATCGGGGGAAGCGGCGCGGGCTCCTCGGGTCGTTCGTACGAAACTTGGGCGTAAGCATGGTCGGAACCGACGCCTTGAAGCGGTCGGACATCAACCCATCGCTGGAGGAACTCAAAAAGAAGCTGATGGAACGGAACGTGGCCGAAGACATCGCCACCAAGGTCGTCGACTCGGTCGGGACCTCCCTCGTGGGGTCCAAGCTGGGAAGCTTCTCTCGCGTCTCGTCCGCAGTGCGGGAGGCGATGGAGGAGGCCCTGACGCGGATCCTGACGCCCCGCAAGCCGATCGATATCCTGCGCGGTATCAACGAGGCCAAGGCCCGGGGAAGGCCGTACGTCATCGCGTTTGTCGGGGTCAACGGCGTCGGAAAGTCCACGAGCCTGGCCAAGGTCGCGTACTACCTGAAGCAGCACGACCACCGCGTGATGGTGGCAGCGTGTGACACCTTCCGGTCCGGTGCCGTGGAGCAGGTCAAGGTGCACTCGCAGCGCCTCGGACTCTCTCTGTATGCCCGCGGCTACGAGAAAGATCCGGCCAAGGTCGCCGGCGAGGCCATCCGGGCGGCCCAAAAGGAGGCATGCGATGTCGTCCTCGTGGACACGGCGGGAAGGATGCAGAACAACGAGCCGCTGATGCGTGCCATCACGTCCCTGGTTGCCACGAACAACCCCGACCTCGTGCTCTTCGTCGGGGAAGCGCTGGCCGGAAACGACTCGGTCGACCAGCTGGTGCACTTCAACAAGGCGCTGGCGACCTACTCGACCCAGCCCAATCCCCACGTCATCGACGGCCTGATCATCTCGAAGTTCGAGACGGTGGACGAGAAGATCGGAACGGCCATCAGCATGGTGTTCAGCTCGGGGGCCCCGATCGTCTTCCTCGGCGTGGGCCAGCAGTACACCGACCTGAAGAAGCTCGACATCCGGAAGCTCGTCCGGACCCTTCTCAAGTAAATCGTCGTGGCAGCCGTGCTGCGCAGCAGCAGAACAAAAAAACACTCATGAATAGCGCAGTCTGCTCGTCGTGCTTCGTCCGTCGGCTCGGATCTTCTTCCTCCGTTCGTCCAATAGCCCGATCAACAGTCATGGCTGCGGGACAGCAGAAAACTGTCAGGTGCGTTGTTGCTTCTCGCTGCTTCTCGAGCCATGATGTGAAGGGGCCGTCGCCGCGCCCCCGTCCACCCACCCACCTACCCACCCACACCCCTATCTGACTCCCCCTCTCCCTCGCTCTCTCCCACTCGGCAGCATCGGGATGGTGGGATGCGGGCTGATTGGCAGCGAGCTCCAATCCCAGATCGAAAGTCAGCGTGCCGCGCTCGCTGCGGAAGGTCTGGCCATCGACGTCGTCGCCGTGTGCAACTCGAAGAAGATGGCCCTGGACTCGGCGGACATCACATCGAGCTCGGCGCAGGCCCTCGACTACGACGCGCTGGTCCGCCACATGACGTCCCGACCGAACCCCTGCATTGTGCGGATTTGAATCCGACCGACGCGCCCTCGCGTGCCCCGACTCCCAATCGCCACATCTCCCCATCTCCTTATCTCCCCAATCTCACTCGTGCTCATTCGCCAGGTCGACTGCACGGCGTCAGATGCGCCGCCTTCGCAGTACGTCAACTGGGTCTCGGCTGGGATTTCCATCGTCACGCCCAACAAAAAGTTCTCCAGCGGCCCCCTGGCGAGGTACAAGGAGATGGCCGTCGCCCAGAACAAGTCGGGCGCCCATTTCTTCTACGAGGGGACGGTGGGCGCCGGGCTGCCCGTGTTGAGCACGCTGCAGCACCTGCGGAGGACGGGAGACAAGGTCAAGAAGATCGAGGGTATCTTCTCCGGAACGCTCTCGTATATCTTCAACACGTACGGGTCGGACGGCCGGTCCTTCAGCGAGGTCGTCACGGCGGCCAAGGAGGCCGGATACACGGAGCCGGATCCCCGGGACGACCTGGCTGGCATGGACGTCGCCAGAAAAGTGACCATCCTGGCGAGAGAATGCGGGCTGGACATCGAGCTGGAGAGCGTGCCCGTGCAGAGCCTCGTCCCCGAGCCCCTCCAGTCCGTCGACTCTGCCGACGAGTACATGAGGCGGCTCCCCGAGTTTGACGGTGAGATGAAAAAGCTCCTGGATGACGCTGACAAGGCCGGAGAATGTCTGCGGTTCGTGGGCGTCGTCGACCCGGTCAACAAGACGGGCAGCGTCGAGCTCCGGAGGTACCCGAAGGACCATCCGTTTGCGACCCTGTCGGGAAGCGACAACATCATGGCGTTCGAAACCGAAAGGTACACGCAGCCGAGTCTGTTGATCATTCGAGGGCCCGGCGCCGGCGCCGCGGTGACGGCGGCGGGCTGCTTCAGCGACTTGCTGTACCTCGCCGATCGAGTGTAGGATGCTAAAATCGCATGAATAAATTATGATTGTCACTGTGGTGTTCTACTGGAGTAAACTCACAACGACGCTTATATCGTCACGCTTGCCTCCTGGTCGTTTGTCGAGATCGAGGAGGAGGGAGTCACGAGTGAGCGGGCGACGCATCGAGTCGACAGGTAAGCACGAGCGATCGAACGAGCGATCGAACGAGCACACAAAACATACCGGTGAAGACCATCTCAAAGGCCTGCGACGCGGCCGTGCTGTAGGGCGTCACAGCACTCTTGTCGGTCGACGCGGCAAACGCGCTCGACGCCAGGGCGTGGCAGATTTCCTGGGAAGTCCCGCCTCCCGCCAACACGTCGTCCACGATCTCCACGATCCGTTCGTCTGATACGTTGTCGAACAGTCCGTCGCTGCCGAAGACCAGGACGTCCCCGGGGTACACCGGGACGGTCGCCAGCATGGCGTCCTCGGGGACGTCGGCGCCCTCCTGGTGCCCCAGCTGGTACGGGCATCCGAACGAGTGCTCCTGCTGCGGGCTACGGTAGCGGATGACGTGAGATCCACCGTCTTCCTTCGTCCTGCCGAGCAGCACGAAGCCCGAGTCGCCGATGGTGGCCGTCTGCAGGCGGCCCTGGATCAAGTCGACGATGCCCAGGGATACCACGGAGGACCCGAGCGTGCCCGAGCGCTTCAGGTGCTTGGATGCAAACTGAAGGACGCTCAGCGCATCCATGGTCCCAAGTTCGACCGCCTGCCGGCAGAACTCGACGAGCTGCCGGCTGAAGATGCCCGCGTCGATGCCAGAGAGCTTCCACTCGTAGACGCCGTCCGCCACGCCGACCGCATAGCTGCCGTTGCTGTTGGTCGCGTAAAAGTACGAGTCCTCTCCGCCGTGCCCAACACCCTTCTTGTTCACGCCCTTGATACCCGACCTCACCTTGGAGGGGTGCGGGATGGCAAAGCCGGACGCGGAGACCTGCAGCGGCTGCGTCAGCCTGTCCGTCGGGCTCGGATCGTGCAGCGACGACCGCTGCGTGTCCTTGTGCTCATCGGCGACCATCAGGTTCTTTTTCTTGCTATCCTTCCCGAACCACGAGCTGCACGGGAACGCGTACCGGTGCCCGTCAGGGCAGTTCACCTCGATCCTGTCCAGGTACCACGCTGTGTCGGACGCCGAGCGTCCCCGCTTCCCGGGCAGCTGTTCTATCACGATTCGTTTCAGCCTCCCGAGAGACTTGCTATAGAGCACGTACTGCGACTTGGTCGCCCGCTCGAACGCCTGGCTCTCCTCTCCGCCGATCACGTGGCTCTCGCTGCTCTCGTCGTCGTCGCCGTACAGGGTCACGGCCACGGGCGTGCTGGATCCTGCGCCACGCACGTCGCCCGTCACGACTGAAAGCTTGTACGGCAGACCGTCGCTCACATGCAGAGGAGACCCGTTCGCGTCGCCCGTGTCGACCGAAGGCGCAGAGATGCCCCTGGCGCCGGACGGCCAGCCCAACCAGCCCAGCTGGCGCCACCGCGGCGGCGGGATGGTTTCCACCGTCGACCTTGTTCGTGTCCGTGTCCGTGCTCGTGCTCGTGTCGCCACATGCCGAAGACTGCGGACGCCGTCCACCGACAACTCCGTGGCCGCATGGAGCTCGAGCGAACTCAGTGCGACGGCCAGTTGCCTCGTCAGACCCTCCCGCACGGCGCCTGCGACCCGCTGAAGCATGCTAATACGTATGTACGACCTCCACCCGTCTCTTCGACCCGACGACCCCTGTGCGACGCGAGCAGAGAGAGTCTCTAATCTCAAACTCAAATCTCAGGGCGACTGCTTGACTGGCGCCTCGCTTCGTCTGCATGCGCTACGACGTGTAACTGGTCACGTGGAGCCAGTCAGAGGTTCGGAAGAGAGAGAAGCGAAAGAAAAACGGGCTCGTTCGCTCGAGCGAATTGGGAGTGCGCACCACTAGGGGACACCGTGTCCAATTTCTCCACCAACATACTCAAAGATCAACCTTACTCGTCAAACATGAGATCCAAAAGGTCGTTATCATTCATGTCAATTCCCTCGGGATCCTCGTCCTCGTCCTCCGCCTCTCCCTCGCCGCCTAGAGCCTCCGCCGGCGCGGCTCCGACGCCCGCCAGCGCTAGGAGCTCGTCGTCGTCGTCCTCGTCGTCCTCGCCCGCACCCTCTCCCTTGTTCCCGTCGAATGCGAGCTCCAACAGCTCGTCGTCGTCGCCCGGACCATCGGCGTCAGCATCACCCGCCTCGCCGCCCGGCTGGTCCAACATGCTCGCGTTGAGGGCCCGCTTCAGCAGGTCCTGGCGCTTCATATTCAGCATGTCCTTGACGATCGCTTTGGTACTAAAGTTCTCGACGCCCGCGATGAACGTGTCGAACGTCTCGGTCGAGCCCGTGACGGGCAACACCCGGTCGTTCCAACGCTTGTACAGCTCGAGCAGCCGCCGTGTGTCCGATATCTCGTGCCCCTTGCCCCGAAACACGGCCTTCATGGACGCATAGAAGTTCTCCTGGACGTCCGGAATGCCCTTGGACTCCTGGAGCAGGTCGACCGTGAGCTTTGGGCGCTGGCGCCGCCCACCCCCCGTCGCCGGGGCCTGCAGGTTGGCGCCGGCCCCGAGCTCACCACCAGCCTCGCCCCGCTCCTGCATCTCTTTCAGCTGCTGAATCTGTTCCGCCGTCGCGGTGCAGTCCCTCGCCCAGTGGCCCATCTGACCACATTTGAGGCAACCGGATCGTCGTTGCTGTTGCTGTTGCCCTAGCCCGTCGTTGGACGGTCCCCCGTTCATCATAGCGCCCGGCGCGGTCGCCACGGTCGCCACGGTCGCCATGATCGTCTTCCGGCTATTTATATAAGCGCGAGACGGCTTATATCTCAGTAATTTTCGGTTGTAATTTTCAAAATTTCACGTGAATTGACTACTCAGTTCGATGGTCGCTCAATATCAATGCCGCAAAGCGCTGCTACGCCTATGGAGGAGAAGAGCATTCTCGAGCGAGGCCGACGGGACCGGCGACGCGTGGCGCAACGTCCACTCGACCGTCGTGCTGGAGCTGCTCGCATCCAGCGCTGCCAAGCGGGACGAGTACCTGAAGCTCGCACAGGGGGTGCACACGCGGCAGTCCTTGCTGCGGTCGTATAACATAGGCATCGAAGCGGACCAGCGGGAACGGGACATGAACAAGCGAGCCGCGCGCCTCGTCGGCCTGCGGATGCCGGACGATGACGACGGCGACGGGGGCAGCAACAACGAGCGGTAAACGACACGACGGAAAACGATACGCTAAACAAATGATATCATGCAATTAGACTCAGATCGTCTCGAGGTCCAAGACAAAGCGGTACTTGACGTCTCCCTTGATCATCCGCTCGAAGGCCTCGTTCGCGTACGACATCGGGACCTTCTCGATATCCGACACGATGTTCTTCTCGGCGCAGAAGTCCAACATCTCCTGGGTCTCCTGGATGCCTCCGATGATGGAGCCACCGAACGAGATGCGCTTGCCGACCAGGCTGAAGGCGCCGAGCTTGATCGGCTCGGGCTGCAGCCCGACGACCACGTACTTTCCGTTGATACTCAGAAGATCGGTGTAGAGGTTGAAGTCGTGATCGATCGCCACGGTGTCGATGATCCCGTCCAGGGTCTTGGAGGCCGCGGCCATCTGCGCGGGGTCGGAGCTCACGACAAAGGCGTCAGCCCCCAGGTGCTCAATCGCGTCCGCACGCTTGCTCTCCGACGTCGAAATGACCGTGCAATGGCAGCCAAACGCCTTGGCAAACTTGACCGCCATGTGACCCAGGCCGCCGAGACCCACGACGCCAATCTTCATGCCCGGCTTGTCGAGCCCGTAGAACTTCATGGGGGAGTACGTCGTGATGCCGGCGCACAGGAGCGGCGCGCCCGCGTCCATCGCCAGGTTTTCGGGGAACTTGAGCGCAAAGTTCTCGTCGACCACGATGTGAGTCGAGTACCCGCCCATGGTGTGGGTGCCGTCGACGTCCTTGGCGTTGTATGTCCAGATCGGGCCCTTTTCGCAGAACTGCTCGGTCTTGTGCACGGTGCACTGGTCGCACTTTTTGCACGAGTTGACCATGCATCCGACGGCGGCCCGCTCTCCGACGGCGAAGCGGGTGACCTTGTCGCCCACCTTCTCGACGATGCCGTTGATCTCGTGGCCCGGGCACATCGGGAAGGTGGAGTTCATCCACTCGCCGCGCACCTGGTGGATGTCGCTGTGGCACATGCCGCAGTACTGCAAGTGGGGAGCGAAGGGGGCGCGTGCGTGAGCGTGAGCATGAGCGTGCGTTCGAGGGTCCGCTGACGTCAGCCATCCAACTCCACGTCCAGCAACACGAACCAGGATGCGAATGTGGACGTCGTTCTCGCCACATTCTCGACGATCGAATTCGATCTTCGACAGCGTGCCGGTGGCATCCTTCGCGGCGTATCCGTGGCACCTGGGCATGATGATGGAACCTTTGGTGGTGGAGAGAAAGAAAGAAATGGAGGGAGTGTCGAGGCGCCTCGAGCTTGGTGACCGTCCATCATCATCGCGTTACAGCAACATCGAAAGGAGCCTCCTTCCCGCCTCCACGCAGAAGCCATACTGCGCCGCCGTCTGGACCATGCCGGCGCGCTGCCTCCGCATCCCGCCGACAATGTCGACAAAGCTGCACAGGCAATCCTCCCCGCCCTCGTTCTTTCCCTTCCTACCGACTTGGATCTGACCGCTCTGGCCGCTCTGACCGCGCACGAGGGCGCCACGGACCCTCTCGAGGAGCATGGCGAGGGCGATGAGCACGCCGGATCGCCCGATTCCCGCCGAACAGTGCACCAAGGTCGTCCGGCCGGCCTTTGTGCCGTCGTACATGACGTCCAACAACGAGTCGAGCACTTCGGGACTTGCGGGCACGCCGTGGTCGGGCCATGTCATCAGCTGGTGGTGCCGGACGCGGTGCCGGCCCGTCCCGGTCTCCAGGTCGAGTTCCCGCACGTCGACGCCGCCCACCGAGGCGTGTTCTACGCAACGAATCCGGTATTTGCCGAACCTTGATCCGTCTGCAAAGTAATTGTGACACTTGTCTCGACCGTTCTCGACCAAACCCGTCAGCATGATGATGTCGCTGACGCCGCGCTCGACGACCATGTCCCAAAAGACTTCAGACGTGTTGCTCAGCGGGCCCTGACAGGCGATATACGGCGGCGGCGGCGGCAGCGGCGGCGACGGGGAAGACGAGGTCGACGGCGCCATCGTTCCCGTCGTCCCGCTCCTTCTCCCCGGGACGTCCCGTATCTCCGAGGCGTTGATGTACGTGTCGTCGTCCAGGATCACCCGGGCGTGCTCGTACGGGATGACGTCCTTGTACCGGTTCTTGTCCTGATCCTTGGGGTGCGAGTGGAGGGGCTGGGACTTGAGGATTTTGGCCTGGTCCAGCTGCAGCTGGAGAAAGTCACGTTTCAAGTCTCCTTGATTGGCGCTCGATTCAAGAGAACGCCCCTCACGCTCCACTACATGCCTGGCCTCTGATGACAGAGACCGCAGCTCGGCAACAAACCGAGGCTGGGACATCGCGTGACTTGTTGGAAATGGAAAGCCACCTTCCAGCCTTCGGAAGGCTCCTCATCGAGGACGAAGAATGTCGTCGTCGCGTCGGCCAGTTCCGGACGAGCACGACGACCGACGACGACCGACGACGACCGACGACGACCGACGACGACCGACGACGACCGACGACGACCGACGACGACCGACGACGACCGACGACGAGAGAGCACACGGGCGGCGGAACCGGTGGCATTGCGATCGGCGGCGTCGGGTGTCCCGAGAGATACGGGGCGGCAGAGCGGACGAGCGTCGCCGATCGTCGCCGATCGTCGAACGGACGGACGTGGAACAGAGCGACTGCGTGCGAGGTCCAGCGTGACCGGCCGATTCACCGAGCGCTGATCGAGCGCCCACCGAGGTTCTTCGAACCCTCGAGAAACATTTCGACGACACGTCTTGGAGCACCAACAGCTCCCGCGAAAGAGAACACACGGATCAGCTCGTCGAGTCGTAGTCGTAAGTTGAATCCTGTCAGGCACCGAGCAGCAGACGACCCTGGCGAACGTCATCGAGATTTTCGTCCGACCGAGAGTTCGTTCCTTAACTCGAGCCCCGACGACTCGCACGCTCCGACTCCCTCACTCGCGCCCCGTCGTCAGTCAGGAGCACCAAATCATGGAGAACCACCAGCCCACCTCGCCTCCTCTTTGCGCTGCAGGATGCGGCTTCTTCGGCAACCCTGCCACCCACGACCTCTGTAGCAAGTGCTACAAGGAGAAAGTGCGAGCCACAGAGCCTACAGCCCCTCCTCCGGCCCCCCAGACCGCCCCACCGGCGCCCGTCGTGGCCGAGCCGGCCGTCCAACCGGCCGCCCCAGTCGCCCCAGTCGCCCCAGTCGCCCCAGTCGCCCCAGTCGCCCCAGTCGCCCCAGTCGCTCCAGTCGCCCCAGTCGCTCCAGTCGCTCCAGTCGCTCCAGTCGCTCCAGTCGCTCCCGTCGCTCCAGTCGCTCCAGTCGCTCCAGTCGCTTCAGTCGCCCCCGCAGCGGAGCTGCCGACGACCACTGACGACGCCAAGGACGCTCTTGGTGTTGCCGAGGGCGCAGTCGCGGTCGCCGTGAACGACCAGCAGCAGGACGAGCCAGAGGGACCGCCCGTCCAGAAGAATCGCAGCAGGTGCTTTGCCTGCAACAAGAAGGTTGGCCTGCTGGGATTCGACTGCAAATGCGGCTACGTGTTCTGCTCGTCTCATAGACACGCGACATCGGGCGAAAAGGTGGACTCGGGCCACAAGTGCACTTTTGGATGGCAGGACTTTGACAGGAAGCTCCTGGCCGATTCCATGGAAGTCGTCGCGCCAAAGAAGCTCGACAAGCTCTGAGCATCTCTCGGCGTACGTTTCGAGACGAACGTTCGTCTTTCTATCTCTTGTACCATTTCCCGCCACTCGGCGCGTCACTCCGTCGACGTCGATCACTCTTTGTTGAAACGTCTTTCATTCGAATTCAATTAGTGCAGAGTGTCCACCAACCACAAATCAGACGTGTAATTTAGACCATCAATCACGCATACGGTCGCACGACGGCGATGAGGTCGGCGGTCTCCCGAAGGCTGTCGACGTCGTCGACCAGTTCGCCGGCCCGTCTCACAAACTCTTCGATGTCTAGGCGCAGCTGGGCGGCCATCATGCGCGAGACCTTGCTCGACATACCATCGTCTTGCTCGTCTTTCTCCTTCTCCTTCTCCTTCCTCGACCGCAGTTTCTTCAGCGACTCCTCCGTCCGCGTGGCCGTCAGGAGCGTTTCCTGCGCCACGACGCGGAACTGGATCGCCACTTTCGAGACGACGTCCTTGCAGATAATCAACTTGATGCCCGAACATCCCTCCCCGGAATCGCCGCCGCCGAGCGACCCGTTGGCGTCGAAAAATTGGTGCAGTGGCCGCAGGATGGCCGACGCATAGTGCGACGCGGCCGTCGGCGTCCTGGAGGTCATCCTCAGGGCGGCCAGGATGCCCCGAATCTGGCCGAGACACTCCACGCACGTAGATGCAATGCCAATCGCGATAATATCGAGCAACCCCTTTGCTTTGGCCAGCAGCAGGGCCTCGGACTCGCGATACGCGCCAAAGACCATGTTGGCCACGTTGACGTCCGCGATCGTCCGGCACACGTCCTCCTTCAGCACTACCGTCGCGTTCATGGACGTTAACTGGGTGTAGAGGAGCGCCAAAGCGTTCGGATCGACGCCCGAGTCGGCCTCGGCGCCCCGCGCCACCTCGCCGACCCAGTCGATGAACCGCCCAAAGACCTGCAGCTGCAGTCGAATCAGCTTGTCCGCGATGGGCGGCAAGAAGACGTCCGAGGCCATGCACGATCGCATGGTCGCAACGCAAGACGCGATGGGCTCCGCGATGTCTGCATTCTCCCCAGAGACGCCTGTGCTGCCGCCTCGTGCGGCGCCTCCCGATGACGACAGGAAGGTCTGCGCATTCGGCAGACTGTTCTCGTAGGCCGATGCGATATCCTGGAACCTCAGGGAGAAGTACGCCGCCACGTTCCACTTGGAACGGTTCGCTCTCCGGGCCGCGCTGCCCTTGAAGCGGGCCAGCTGGTCCTTGGACGTGCAAAGGGACTCCAGGTCGTCCACGATGAAGGCATCCAGGGCCGTGTACGTCTGATGAAACTCTGCCGGGTTTCCGGGGCTGTAAATGGTCGGAAAGCGCGCCTCCAGGGCAGCGACGACCTCGGGCAGCACCGAGCCTCCGACAAAGTCAAACGGCAGTGCCGAGCCGCACATCGACGTCGCGGCCTCCAAAAACTGCCACACGTCCCTCTTGAGAACGGCGCGGATCCGTTCCAGCATTTCAGATGGGGACGACGCGGTTGTTGCGGTTGTTGTCGTTATCGTCGAGGTCGCTCTCCGGACCGCGTCCGAGATCGTGTGCCGCCGGACCACCCTCTCTGCAGTCTCCGTGCACCCGATCGTCGAAAATGCGTGCAGAAGCATGCCGAACGCCGATGGATCCTGCTCGTCCAGCACCGTCACGAGCGCCGACTCGAGCTTGGCCTCGATGGTCGCCTTGAGGGCCGCGGCCTGCGAGGTGTCCATGTCAGTATCCACCTCGTTCACGCGCAGCACGTACAAAAGCCTCCCCAACTCGCCACAGACGCGGTCCAGATTCTTGCACAGCTCTTCCACCGGCTGCTGCTGCTTCCTCGGGCCCTCCCGGTCGGCCTCCAGGGACCGCACGAGCCCCTCCACGTTCGCCAGCGACTGCGCGGCGCTCTTGCGCAGCTCGAGCGAGTTACGAAGCTCAGAAATGTGCTGTCGGCGCCGCATTGCCTCCTTGAGGGACGTCGAATGACCCAGCAGCTTGATGCGCACCTGCTCGATGTCGGCCTGGGCCGCCCCGAGCGGCGCCTCGAGCTCCTGGATGGCCTGATCGACCGACACCAACCGTCGAGAGAGGTTTGCAAACTCGTCATAGTCCTCGTTCACGAGCTGCACGAGCTTGCTCCGCATTTCCTCCGCGTACTCCAGCAGCCTCGCGCGCAGCGTGTCGAGCGGGACGTAGCGGAGCAGGTCGTCCGCGTACGAGTCGACAGAGAAGTCGGCGTTGCTCGGATCGAACTCATTCTCATCGAACCACACGGTCGATGCCGTGTTCCAGTTGATCTGTTTCGTGCGTTGTTGTTCCGTGTCCGTCATCTCTCGACTCGCTTCGTTGATCCCGATCCCGGTCCCGACGACGGAGCTAGATATCCGGCTTGCTACCTCCGCACCCCGTCTCTAGCACGGTCTCACTCTCGAGTGATTGATGATGCGTGTTTGTGTGTGCTCCACCCTACACACTGTGATTTTTCTTTCTCCAATTTTTTGTCGTCGGATGGTCGACTCGAGTCGAGACTCGACGAGCCCCTGCCATTGCCATTGATGATCATCCACAAGGCAGATCAGCACAACAGCCGACCGACACCTTCGCCCGGCTAGGAGGCCCGCATGTCCAACCCCTGTCCTTTGTTCGACTGCAACCTCGGTGACGATCGAATGAGGGCAACAGCAGCAGCAGCGGCCATAGCTGCTGCCCAGCTGACCGAGGCTGTCACCATGAAACACGTCCCGCGGGCCAAATTCTCGCTCCTCGCCGACAGGCTCTTCTCGGCCTTCTCGTTCCGTGACGACGACGTGCCGCTCGGGAGCGAGCTTTCCCTGGAGTTTGACGGCCAGCCCGTCGACGTGCGGGTCGCCAACGGACACGTCCAGGGCCTGTCGATCAGAGTGGACGGATGCGAGAGGTCGAGCGGCGGGAACATTGCAACAGTCGAACTGGAGTCCGTGGGCGAAGCGCCTGGGGACCGAACGAGGTACGTGGTGCGGCTGGCGGGCTCCGTTGCGGGCACCGTTGCGGGCTCTGCTGGTGCGGGATCTGGTGGCGCGTCGCCCTGCGTCCGCGCAGAAGTGCCGCCGCGGTACTTCGGGCTGCGCATCGTCACGGGCGGTGACGTGGATATCTCTGCAGGCATCAGGGAGGCCCGCGACGTGTCGATCCACACTCGAGGTGGCACCATCACGTCGACTGCGAGCATCACGACAGAAGGCCTTCGGTTGTCGTCCGGGGGTGGCTCGATCCACGCAGCGCAGGTGATGGCGAACAACGCCGTTGTCGACGCAGATTCGCTCGCAGACGCTCCCGAAGAAAACCGCGCCCGCGGGGCCGTTCACGTCGGCCGTGCGTCGTGCCTGCACTTTGACTGCCGGGGAGGGGAGGTGCGGATCGAAAGTCTCATCTCGAGCGCGGCCGACGTCCGTGGCAGCACGATCGAGGTTGATAACGCCAACACATTGGACGGAGCGGCCGCACTCTGCCTTCGAGGGGCGCCGTCAGGTGGCTCCCGGTCGCCGTCGCTCCGACTCGGCGGCGTGGACGGATCGATCGTCCTGGACGACGACGGCCGGGGATCCGAGATAGAGGTCCAGTTGAACAGCAGCGCGAGGCAAATCGAGTTCCGGACGTGCGAGGCGACGACAGTCGCGTGCTTCAAGCCCGCCGAGCTGCGTCTCGTGGTCGGCGACGAGGAGGAGGCCGGGGGTGGCGATCTGTGTAGGGTCGTCGGCGGGGAAGGGAAGCGCGTGACCGTCGTCGATCGCTCGTGGCGCGAGCGGTTCGAGGAAAAGTACAGACGTCCTTCATGGCCCCCTACCACCTCGATGCCGACGTCCAATCCGAGCGGATGAACCGGACCTGGAAGGACATGCTGCGCGCTTTCGCCCCACGAGAGGCGCGGGGATCTGCTGCTGCCGGCCATCCAGCACGCGTTCAACTCGAGCGTGCACGCAGCAGCGTGCACGCTCAATTGATCTCGAAACCTGCACCGTCTCCTGCTGCAATTGTCCAGTCGCAGCTCTTTTACACCATACATCATCAGCCGAGTTCGGTTCGGGCAATCATGGCCGAATCGGACGAAATGCCCTTGAAAACTGAAGAAATTCTGGTGCGTCCGCTCGCCCCTTGACCTCGTCGCGCGCTTCTTCACGCACCTTACGTCAATTGTGATGGCTCTCTCTCTCCTCTCCGGCGCTCGACGCCCTTCGCGTATCTACGACTCCCTCCCCCACAAGAGTCAACTCACCACCACGACTCTCGCCACAGGAAACTGAGGCTGCGCGGACGGATGCCGTCGCCCAGACAGCCGAGGAGAGTACCGCGCTCCTCCTCCAAGATCTCGCGGAGAACCCCGTCGAGAAGACCGAGGCCGGCGTCACGCGCGTGCGGCGGTCGGCACGGCCACGGAAGCGCAAGGTAGACAACGATTTTGTGACGAACCTGGAGCACTTGGACTATTTGCCGAACCACCAGATAAAAAATACGGCGCCCAAGTCAGGAAGAAAGCCGGGGAAAAGAGACGTGGCTCCTCTCGCGTATTATACGGATCAATATGGTCATCAGCCGCAGCTCGGCCAACCGTATCCTCATCCCTTCGCCCCCCCACCCCAGCCCCAGGCCTTCGGGCAGCCCTACGGACAGCCGTACCCCCAACCGTATCCTCAACCGTACGGTCAGCCGTACCCACCCCAGCCGTATGGGCAGCCGTTTCCCCAACAGTACGCCGATATGTACGCCCAGGCGTATGCCCAACACGCTCAACTCGTCCAATTCGCCCAACACGCCCAACACGCCCAATCTGCCCAGCGGGATCAACGAGCTCAACAAACCCAGCCCGGTGGACCCCCTGTCCGTCAACCGACGTACCCACCAATGCCTGCGCCGGGCCCGTACGATGCCATGCAGCCGCGGCCGGAGCTCACGGGGCCTCCTCAGCTCACGGGGCCTCCTCAGCTCACGAAGTCCCGAGACACACAGCAGACCCTAAAGCCGCGGCCTCCGCATCCACTGTTGGTCAAGCCGTTCCGGCCAGAGTCGCTTCAGTTCGAGTCCAAGGGCATGTCGTCGCTGCACGGATCCAAGGACATGCTGAGTCCCGAGATGTTGGTCGCAATCCTCAGCGGCGCCCTGCAGTCGGGTCAGATCGGCAGCGGAACTGCGCCACGGAACGAGACCCCGTTCAAACCGTTCAGCGCCCCGAGCCCGTCGGACGAAAATGGGCCGGACCTCAGGCAGCTCGCGCTGATCGTCCAGATGGCCGAGAGCATGAAATGATCATATGTATAATATTATTCGCACAAATTTATTCAATGGAAATATCTCGGACGGCGCGGCACGTGGCCGCGAGCTTGTCGCGGTCGATGCCGAGCTGCTGCGCGAGGCGATCTTGGAAGCCGGTGGACTGCTGGAGGAACGACTGGAGCAGGTCGCCGTCGACGAGTCCCTGGTCAAAGAGAGACGGGGGCGTATCGTAGAACGTTGCGCCTTGGAGGGGCAGAAGGCTCTTCTGGTAGCGGCGACGGAACGCCAGGGGGTTGAGTCCGGCCGTGTTTGCGACGGACGAGGCCAGGGCTTTGGACAGCGGTTCGATGGCGGCAAGCGCCTGGTCCGTGGCCTCGTCTTGGGTCAGGGGCATGACGACATGCATTCCTCCCAGGTCGGTAACGCAGACGGCCCCTGACGCCTTGGACGATCGCGACGACCTGTCGGCTCGGTACTGCATCGGGGCACGGAGCATGTACGAAATGCCCTTTCCGACGTGCAAGGCGCCCCAGTTGTCCAGTTTCTGGCCCTTCCAACTCTTCGGGTCGTTGGGAGTGTACGTGAAGGCCCGAACGTTGCCCTCGCCGTCGGCCATGATGATGTGCAGGGACGACCCGGCGATCACAAACTGGCACGACCGCACACAGGCCGCCCCGAAGTCCTTGGCCAGCGGCATGATCTGTTTTCCCTGGTCCTTGTACCTGAGGAACTGGACGCTGTGCTGGGCGTCGCCCGCGAGGATGAAGTTCTTGACCACGTTGAGGGACGTGATGAGCGACGGGCCCTCGAAAAAGGCAGACCGCTGCAGCGTGAACTTGTCCTGGGCAGACTTGAGGATGCACGTCTCCAGGCGGTTTCCCGTGGAAAGCAACAGGTATCCCTCGACTGACGAGATATTGGTGATGGGTCCCTTGAACTCGCGGTGGAAGACGATGTTGCCGCCCCAGGCGCCGTCGTTGCCCTTGACCACCTCGACCAGGATGACCCGCCCGCTGCAGGGGTAGTCCTCGCCGGCCGAGAACGAGGTTCCGATTGCCAGCATGGGGATCGTCGCATCGGACGTTTGGTCTTTCAGGTGGACGGCCGTCACGCAGAGGCTGCGCTCTCCCGGGAGCAGCTGGTGCATCCAGAGCACCTTCCAGGACGTGGGGCTCACGAGGCGCACCTCGTGGCTATCCATGCGGCCGTCCGCAGACATCTCAAGGCCCGCCAGTGCGTACGAATACGCGGCCTGCGCCTCGCTCTCGCCGTCCTCGGACAGGAAATCGCGGCGCGGCCCAGCTGCCGACACCACGAGCACAATCAGCTTGGCCTCGGGGTAGTACGCGCAGTCAATCGGAACTGACTTGATTCCCAGCTTCCTTCGAGGCCACTGGGCGTCCAGTTTCATCCGCGGAGCGAAGTTGGCGATCACCAGGCCGTCGCCTGTGGCGGCCAAAAAGCCGTGCGGGCAGTTCTCGTTGTTGAACGGGGCAAAGCTCGAGACGCTTCCCGCCAGGGCCGACGTGCTCTCGTGCACGTATACGCTCCCCCTATGGACGATTAGCCACGTCGGTTCGTCGCCCGTGACGAAGAAACCGGCGTACGGCAGGTCCTCGCCGATCCGCTCAAAGGCGTGGAGACGGCGTCCGGACGGCCTCGACGTCAGCACTGGGAGCGACAAGCGCAGGCGCTTGAGCCTCAGCGAGAGCGAAGGAGTCATACCGGCCGATGGATCTGGATTCCGGGAAGTATCCGCTCCCGAGGACGACGCCCGCGTCGAAAACATGCCGTAGCAGAAGACGGCGCCCGCGTCGTTGACCGCCAGCAGGAGCGGGTGGCTCGTGTTGTCGAAGCAGGCCACCTTGATGTCGACGACGTGCCGAGGCGTCCATGACACAACGTCGTCCGATTCGCGCGCGACCACGTTCACGCCCGACGCCAGGCCGTTGCTGGACCACAGCGGCTCGAGTTCCGGCACCGTGCCTTCGCTGCCTTTGCCACTGCCGGCGGCCTTCGTCGTGGCCTTCGCCTTCGCCTTCGCCCCCTTCTTGGGCGCTTTTGAATCCGTCCCAGAGGTGTCATCTGCAGGAACATCGCAGACCAAAAGCTCGCCGTTATCGTAGCAAATCCACACGTACGTGGCGTCCTCTCCGGTCCCGGCGGTCCCGGCGCCCCCGCAGAGTCGCTGGGTCAGCCACCCGTTGGCGTCCTGAAAGACGTCGAGCGCGCAAACTTTCGCGGGACTCCCGTGAACTGTCGTTGGAAGCTGATAACGCAGCTTCAACTCGCCGTCCTGGACGCCGTACAGACCACCGCCGCCGTCGGCCGTGGCAACGGCAAGGCGGCCGCCGGCCGCGGTCGCCTGGACGACCCCGGCCTCAATCTCGAGGTCCTGCACGCGCTTTCCCTGTGCCAGCATGCGGATCCCGTGCCTGTGCACCTGGTACTCGAGGTAATCGGATCCAGCCCCGGCGCCCTCGAGGGTCCCCGCCGATACGGTCTCGACGTCGCGCAGAAAGTCGACGTCGTCCGTCAGCTCGCGGAGGTCTGCGGCGGCCGACAGCACTTTGGTCTGGTGCTTTCTATCGGTGCCTTCGAATCCCAAGAGCAGGTAGGCGTCCGACGGAACCCACATGCCCCGCAGACCCGGGAGCGGGATGGTCGTGATGATGTCGGGCGCCAGTCCACGCTGTAGGATGGCCAGGGCCCCGTTGGAGCCCGTCCCGCAGCAGCCTACAAACGTCTGCGCCCCGCTCTCATGATCGTTGCCGGCAGGGGCGGCGATCAGCTTGCGCATCGCGCCCAGACTGGTGATGCTGTCCGTCACCTGGATCTCGATCTCCGACGGCGCAGAGGACGCTCCGTCCGCCTCGCCGAAGATGGACAGGAGGTCCGCTTCGAGGTACTCCTCGTATACCTCTTCGTCCTCCTCGGCTCCGGATACCTTGGCCTTCTTGGACGGCCGGGGGTCCTGTGTCGACTTTGCGTCGCCGTCGGCAACGCCCTCGAGGTGCTTCCACGACATGAGGAGGCTGTCTCCACCGCGAGATCCCACGAAGACCAGCCCGTCGCCCACACGGGCCATACAGGTTGGCTGTGGTCCCGAGGCAACTTTGCTTGCGACGAGCCGCATCGAGCCACCCCGCTCGCTGACCAGCTTGAGCGTGACGAGCTCGCCGTGTCGGAAGCTCACCAGTGCGATCGTGCTCTCCAACCATGCGACGCTCGCACACGAGCAGTCAACGTTCCAGTCCGCGTTTGTGGTATCGCAGAAGGTCGGAGGCATGTCCCCGTCCTTGGGGGACAGGGCGCTCCCGTACGCCGTGGCGAATTTTCGCACCGAGTCGGACACCGGCTCCTTGTTCGGGTCGAACTCGAGGGGCGGGATCGCCCCCGGGCTCGCGAGGCCCTCCCTGTGCAGTACGACGCCCGTCTTTGTCTGTTGCTTGATGTACAGCACAGCCGTGCCCGTGAACACGAGCACGCCCCCGTCCGGAGCGGCGACCACCTTGTACGCGTCTGATGGCAGCCCGACGGCCTCCCACACCTTGGGATGTTTTTTGCTTTCCATGTTGATGGACAGCGCCGTGATGGACGTCGGGGTCCCTGATATGCCGGTGGTAGACCTAAACCCGCTCGAATCCTCGTGCAAACACAGCAGCGTGGGCTCGCTCGTCCCGTGGAGGAACACGGCGTCGCGGACTTCCCGTACGAGGCCTAGATTGTCCACGTAGCTGTTACCGACGACCGCCGTCGATGTCATCACGTTCTCCGTCATATCTTCGTGGATCAGCGACGGATACAGGCTCGAGTCCTTCATGGCCGGCAGGATGGCCATTTGGTGCCTGTACATGATGACGGCTGCACACCTCCCGTCCGGGTCGACCGCACAAAACGGCGGCATCGGAAAGCACGCCCGCCCGGTTTTGAGCGAAACGTCTCCCTCAAAATAATGCAGCGAGGTCGTGTCGAAATCCCACGTCCTCTCGTTCCACCGGAGCACCGACACCTTGGCATCCCTGAACGTGAGCACGATCGCAGACGACGTCGACGGCGTCGACGCGGAGGAAGACGAAGACGACGACTTCGACGCGGACGACGGGTCGTCGATCACGGCCAAGGACTCGATTGTCCCATTCAAGCGCCGGCTGCATATGAGTTCCAGCTTGTCGTTAATGACCCGATACAGATCAATGTACCGCTGGCGGCAGAGCACGAGGTTTGCCTCGCCGGTGAGCCGCACCGACGCGCAGTGTGTCACTGCTGTAGGCTCGTGCACTTCCCTACAGATCGCCCTGGCGCGAGGGGCGGCAGACATGCTGGGCGGTGGCGCTGTGTTGCTGTGCTGTGTGTTGAGCGTTGTTCTGGACTCTGGACTGGACTGGACGACCGACGGGGTGTGAGACGCACCCTCCCCTGGAATCACACGCCCCGACTCTCTCGCACCCGCTTGGCGCTCGCTCGCTTGCTGGAAGAAAGAGCGAAGATGCGCGAAGACCCACAAGGTTTTTTTCAAAAGCACGGCCGCCTCACGTGTATCCGTGATAGAACATCAAGCTCTCTCTCTCGATCCACACCCTCTCGATCGACGATGCTGCGACACCTGACCACATTGACGACGCGGGCGGGCGTGAAGACCAGGGCGACGACGCTCGCGATGCTGGCGCCCAACACGAGGAGGTCTCTGGTCGTCTCGGCCTCGAGCGAGGGCCAGATCCAGAGCGAGCTGATTGAGAGCATGCGTTCCAAGATCCAGACGGCCCTGGATGCGGAGAGCGTCTCGGTGACGGACGTCGCGGGCGACGGTCGCCACGTGGAGATAGGTACGTATCGTTGCCGTCGATTTCGACCGGGCGTGGTCGTCGAACCTGGCCCGCGTATACAAGCTCACGCGCTCACGCGCGTACACTCGCTCACGCGCGTACACTCGCTTACACGCGTACACTCGCTCGCGCGTCGCAGTGGTCGTTTCGAATGCGTTCGAGGGGCAGAACTCGGTCAACAGGCAGCGGATGGTGTGCGTGCCTGTCCGCCAACCCCAACGATGCCTGTTCACATCTCTGACACGTTCCCTCACGCGTTGTATTTCATTTGATCGATCGATAGGTACAAGGCTATCTGGGAGGAGCTTCAAGACGTAGTGCACGCGGTGCGTCGCTTGAATCGAGGTGCGGCACGTACGCCACTGACTGACTGACTGACGCGTGTCGCACGTTCGGTTTTCCGCTCGCAGGTTGACAGCATGGTGACGAAGACGCCCGGAGAGAGCTAGGTCAAGGAGAGGAGAGAGGAGAGAACTACCGATAGGGAGGGACCCCGACAAGGAGGCGTCCCAGTGATCCATTCAATTTCCATTCAACGACGCCAACAAACACCGCGACGACATGTCGTCACGCGCTGTAGCACGTGTCATTCGATGGATGTCGGCTAGCGCCAATGCCAGTGCGAGTGCCGGTGCGACGACGCGAGAGGCCGGGTTGTGCGCCTTCTCACCGATCAGCAAGCCGGCGACCTCGACCTCGACGACCGCCCCAGCGCGGCAAGCCGCCGGTCAGTTTTCCTATTCGACAGCTGCACATCAATCAAGTCGAGCCTTGAAGCCGGCGACCTCGACCTCGACCGCCCCAGCGCGGCAGGCCGCCGATCAGCTCGTCGCCGCCATGTCGGGCAGCGCCCTCGTGGTCACCCGTGATGTCGAGTGGGGTCAGGTCCTGCTGGGATTCGAGCAGGCGCAGCACTACGCCGTGAGAGACCAGAACGGGGAGGTCGTCGCGCTGCTGGCCGAGGAGCACGGTGGCGTGGGTACGATGGTCGGGCGCCAACTGCTGCGGTCCCGTCGTGGGTTCAAGGCCACCGTCCTGTCTCCAGACGGGAGCGTGCTTTTCAAGATGCGGCGGCCTGCGTACCTCATCTCGTCGACAATGTACATTGAGGACGCGGACGACGAGCGGATAGGAGAGGTCCAACAGGAATGGCGGCTCTTGAAGCGCTGCTACAACCTGTTCATCGGGACGGAGCAGTACGCTCGGATCGAGAGCCCGTTTCTTGCTTGGGAATTCGTGCTGAGGGACGGCCAGGGAAACCCGTTGGCGCTCATCGACCGAAACTTCTCTGGGTTTGGCAAGGAGCTCTTCACGGACGCGGGACGGTATGCGATCCACTTCGGCGACACGCCGGACGAGTCTGCCAGGTTTGTGCAGCGGTCGATCGACGCCGCCCATCCCGACGCGCGCGCCGACAAGTCCATGCAGGCGCCGATCGTCCCAGGGACGAACGCAGTCATTCCGTTTTCGACCGGCGACCAGCTCGTGATCAAGGAGCCCCTGGATTTGGACGAGCGCCTCGTCGCGCTCGCGGCCGCCATCAGCATCGACTACGACTACTTTTCGAGGCATTCGCATGGTTCCGGCATGCTCGCCCCGTTCATGCCCATGCCGATGCCGATGCCGGTACCGGTGCCTCCCGCGGACATCGGCGGCGGGTCGGACGTCGCCGGTGGCGTGGATGCTGCGGGCGGTGCGGGTGCGGCGGGCGGCGTGGACGGTACAGGCGGCGCAGACGCAGGTGGCGCGTCGTACGATTGGGGAGGTTTTCGCGGCGACGACGCGCCACCCGCGACCCCGGATGGCGAAACATTCGGCAACGACGGCGGCGACTGGGGCGGCGCAGGCTTCGAGGAGTTTGATGACTTTGGGTCCGTCGGCGAGTCGGCCGATTCCACGTCTGGCGGCCTGTTCGACGTCCTTCGCGACTTGATGTCGGACGATTGACCATTGGTGTCCGTATTGTGTCACATGTCAACCGGACTACTGCTACTACTGCGCCCTCAGAGTTGCTTGCTCAGGATGAGATACCCCGCATCCTCTGCTTCCTCGGGGCTCGACGAGTCCTTCACGTAGCCCTGGCCCTCATAGAACTTCTTGGCCCGTTCGTTGCCGGAGAATACCGTGAGCATGACCATGGGAAAGCCGAGCGACCTCGCGAGCGACTCCACCGCCGCCATGAGACGGCGCCCCAGCTGACGTCCTTGCCGTCGTGCGTCCACCTGGATCTCGTAGACGTAGACCACCGGGACAGAGCCCTCCAACTCGTATCGCATGTGCACGAACGCGTCAGGCGAGGCGCCCGGACTCGACGTCCCGATGAGGACGAAGCGAGAGGCGTCGCTGTCGAGCTCTCCCCGCTTGGCTCGGTCGTCCCACCCCCAAGCCGGACACGCATCGTACATCTCCTGCATGTTGGCCTTGGTCAGCCCGAACATCCAGTCGACCAGCCCAGGCGTGCTGCGCGCCTTGGCGGACGTGACGTACGAGACGCTGGCGGTCGAGGGTGCGAGCGGGTCGCCAACCGATCTTTCAGAAACAGCGAGAGCATCGTCGATGATAGTCTGTGCGATCCTCCGTGTCCACCGACGACCATCTCCACCACGTCTATCACTGTGCATCACTGTGCCCTGTTCCATCCATCCATCGAGGGTATCGGCGGGCGATCGGACCGGAACTTTGTGTGTGGGCCCTCGGACGCCCGCCCATCGGCCGTCCGACCGAATGGGTTTTCTCGATCCCGTTTCGTAATCTCCCCACGATTCATTTTTATAGGAGGCTCACATACCCTATACGTTCGGAAGCTCGTCCAAGTGTCCAATTCCGTCGCTCTCGCGAAAGTGCCATCTGAGATGGCGCCCCGACCAGAAGAGAGAGAAGTCGACGAAGCCCCTGCTTGCTTCCAGAACGACGACGCTTGCTTCATCTGCCACGACACGGCAGACGAGAAGATCGGATCTCCCGAGCGGATATGCAAGTGCGCCTGGCTCACGGTGCGTTCCTGGCATCCCGTCGCTCGCTCCCTACGCCCGCGCTCACGCTCCCCGCCACGCTCCCCGCCAACAGGCCCACCGCCAATGCCTGTCCCGCTGGCAACTTCAGAAGGCGGGAACGTGCGAAGAGACGGCATGTCGCTTCTGCAAGACGCGGCTCCCTGACTGGAAGCACTCATTCGATGGAGCGACTGCGGCGCCAGTGATGTCGGTTGTGTATGGGGGGACAACCCACCAGATTGCCGTGCGAGAGGGTCCGGAGGGCCGTGAGCTCTTCGAGAAAGACATCAGAAAGATCTTCGGACTCGGAAAAGAGAGCGAGCTGCAGCTGAGCTTCGGTGTCAAGGTTCCCGATCGTCGACTTGACGGCGCGGAGGACGAGCTGACGCTGGAGGGCTGGGAGTCTTTTGATGCGGCCGTTTTCTGCGCGTCGCTCAGTGCGGGGGCCAGGAACGAGCGGACGAAGCGGCTCGGCGCCGAGCTCGAGACGCCCGACAAAGCAGCGTTGCACGCGGGGACCGCCTCGAATGCGAACAAGCGGCGGTCGCTCGAGACGCCCGGCCGAGTGTTCAGGAGGCTCTTTGGCGGGACGATCGAGGATGGAAGCCGGTCGTTGGGCTGAGGGCGTTGGGCGTGCGGGCGGGAGTGAAGCGGTGGGCAGCAGCGGGCATCGATAACTGGTTTCAAATGAAATGACGAATCAGAAGTACTCGAAATTGAATTGAGGGTTACGCTTGTGCGTCGCTACGCTACGCGTCGATGTCGCTGCCGATCGATTTGCCCTTGGGACTGCTCTGGATGCTCGAGGGGGTGGTCACATCGTTGTCGCGATCGCCGGTGTTTGTATCCGTTGCCCGCCGCTTCCTGACGATCACGACAGCGACGACCAGGAGGATGAGACCGACGGCCGCGCCGACGGCGATGCCGACGATTGCGCCCGTGGAGAGGCCTGACGAGGAGGTCGACCCCGAGGAGGTCGACCCCGAGGAGGTCGACCCCGAAGAGGTCGACCCCGAGGAGGCGGAAGGTCCGACCAGGCTGGAGTTGGGGTCCACGTCGTAGGTAGTTGACGACTCGATGATACGAATCACCGGCGGCGACATCATGGCAATCCGGAAGGTCGCCAAGTCCTTCTTCGCGAAGTGCGAATCCATGCCCAGGTCCCGGGAGACGTTGGAGTACATCGACAGCGGGGTAGCGTCGGGGATGGTCATCTCCAGGTTGACTTCGGGGGTCTGGAGGAGGGCACGGCGGTTGCTCGACCCGGTGGGGCCGGCGGTGGCGGCACCCACCTCCGTTATCTGCGCAAATCGCACGTTGCTCGGCACCGTGTTGAGCGCCTGACTGACGGTGAGCTTGAAGGGCGCGGCCAGGTCGAACTCGTAGTCGATCTTGGGGCGGCCGCTCAGGATCATGTTGATCCTGAAGCCGCTCGGCGGGCCGTTCTGGTCGGTGACGCCCTGGCTCGGCCCGAGGACCGACGGGCGCGGGTCGTTCACGAACTCCGGACAGCTGTCCTTGTAGGGAGGGACTCGGAGCTTGATGCCGGACGACACGTTGCCGAGCACATCGGTGTTGGCGTTCCGGAGGTCGTTCTCGGACACACGGTAGATCTCTGCGATCGTGGCCCACGTGTCTTGAGGAGCGGCCACGTGCGTCTTGCACGGCTCGTCCGACTGGCTCTTCTCGGTCGGGAACCCGTCGGAGGGCAGAACCTGCCCCGGTCCGGTGACTGATCGCACGGCCTCCCCGACGCATCCATCGTCCCAGGGGGGGATGACGACCAAATCTCCGGGCTTCATGTTCTCTCCCTGTCCGAAGCTCGGATTGTTGGCATTGGCCAGGATAAAGTCCTCCGTGGTCACGGCGAAGGCGGTCGCGATGTTGTATGCCGAGTCGCCTGCCTTGACCGTGTACTGCTGGCAGCGGACCGTGCCGACCGCGGGTGTGAGCGTCACGTTCTTGCAGGTGAGCCACTCGCCCATCTTCGACGCGGGAACCGGGTTCTGCATCCACTCGGCCAGCTGGCGCATGGTCAGAACCCACACGTCCGGCTTGGCCATCGCGTACTCCATAAACTGGTTGAGCGCGGCGGTGTTCTTGTCGTCGAACCAAGGCGCATGTAGGTACACCCCAAACGGCGCCCGGTTGTTCTGGTAGTTCATGTCGAAGTTCTCGCGGTAGATGTTGAAGACGTCGCCTTCCGGGTCCATGCTGGCGAGGTGCTCGCCGGCGGCGTTCTGCAGCTCGTACATGGGGAGTTCGAACAGACCCGGGTAGCTCTCAGTGGAGCAGTTGCACTGACCGTCGGGATAGTTCCACTGGGCGTCGATGGGAATGCCCATGTCCATGGTGAACGGGAACGGCCTCTGCCCCGGCACGGTGCTGACGTCGCTTCCCTGCGAGAAGGCGCTGATCATCGAAGAATCGTAGCACATGCCCTCCTTCTGGAGCAGCGCCCGGGTCTTCTGGTTGGAGATGAGGTAAGGCGCGCGGAATCCACAGATATCCTCGAGGGGGAGGCCGCACTCGGTGTTCAGCCACTTCCTGACGCCGAACATCTCCTCCTCCATGGCGTCGAGCCCGCCGGCAAAGTTCGGGTCGAGGCGCAAGTGGTTGGACGTATGGATGGCGATCTCAGAGTTCTCGTCGTAGAGCTTCTTGACCGTGGCACAGTCCGAGCCCGACTGCAAGGTGAACCACGTGGCCGGCACGTTGCAACCTGCAGGTGGGGCGGTGGGTACGGGCATACGGGCACGGGGTGAGAGGATCGGCGAGCATTGTTCTCGGCGAGCACGTCGAGGCGCCACCACCAGCAGCGATAGGGATAGAGAAACTACCACTATCACCTGCGGGTATAGGGTATAGGAAGAAACGTACCGTTGGGGTTCGTGTGCTTGTCAATGACGGCCTTGACCACCTTGTTACTGAGCGGGTTGACGGCATCGTCGTGGGTGATCGTGATGATCTGTGGCGTGTCAGCTGGAGAAAGCCCTCCGGGGGCCGACAGGGACGCACAGGTGCAGCCTTTCTCTGCCTGGCAATTTGCCGGACTGCAGTTGTACCAGCTCGGAAAGGCCGTGCTGCCCGCCGCGAGTGCCAGGAGCACAAACAGACGTATAAAATACGTCATCTTTACCGCCGGAAAGTCGTCGGATTGGTCTCCTTCTGAACGCGTTAAGTTGAAGGTCGAAGCAACACTGAAGATGGGTACATATAACGAGTGAGTCGAGTTTCTACGGGACGGACGCCTGCGTGTACGTTCTGTGGTACCATTCGTGGCCCACAGGCGGCCTCCCTCCGTCTCAGGGCGGGGAGAGCGAGCGGCATTCCAGATATGAGGAGTCATCCTTCCAACGCATCGCTCGTTGCCCTATACCCTCCTCGCTCTCTAGGGCGGAGCATTTTCGTACCTTTTCCTGCAAACAAAGAGTAAAGAATAAGTTTGGGAGGAGGGCGACTGAGTTTACAGGCGAGTTGTCAGTGAGCCGGTCAGACCGCGTGCACGCGCCCCCGAGGAGGTCGGGGCGACCGCCCGTCACTGGCGAAGGAGCGAAGCGCGAGTGAGAGAGTCAGGGCGTGCGACCGCCCGTCGGCCGAGGTCAATGCACCGTACATTCGTAAAATTTAAGCCCCCATGCTTTCCCGTGCGCCAGCCCGACGCACCACGCTGCATTTTACTGCCTACAGCAAAGTGTTTCTTCGCCTCGACGTTGTTAGTGGAAGCAAAGCCTGTGCCGCCGCTCTGGAGCTCGATGACGCCCATCTCCGTGTCGATGGCCGTTCCCATGTATGCACCCTCGGGTTCGACGACCCGCTTGTATGTATCGCGCGTCATGACGTTGGGTCCTTCCCGCAAGTCTTTCAGCACGACCAGCTTGGACGCGTTGCTAAGCGCTTTGAGCGTGACCGGATCGACGTACTCGCCGTCCTTGTTCTTCTGAAAGCGGACCGAGACGAGATCTTTCATCTTGAGCGGCTTGTTCGTCGCCGGGCACCTCGTCGCCATATCGGGCTTCTCGATGACCTGTTCCGCCTCTCGCTTCCCGTCCGACCGCTCCCTGCCACTCACCCAGTACGACTTGAGACCCGTCATCTTCTGGGCCTCCGACCTGATGTTTTTCACGCTCGAGACGAGCTGCTTGCCCGCCTCGGCCTCCTCGAACTCCCGCCTCGACTCGTTCTTGAGACGGTCGATCGCAGAGTCAGATGCGCCCATCTGCTGGCGATACATCGCCAGCGCGTCGACGTTCCGATCGTGCTCCTGGCCCCGCTCGTCCTTCAGCGCCTTCTCGATCAAGTATCGATCGTAAGCCGCCCGTTTCTTCTTGTTCTTCTTCTTCTGGGAAAGAAGGCTCTCGAGAATCACCTCTCGGCTGTACAGGATGCCGTCCCGGCTGCAGACGGGGTCGACGGCCTTCGTGAGGGACAGACGGCACTCGTCGAACGAGGACAGGGCATCCTTCCCGAGCCGCTCGACGATGGTCCCCTGATTCCACGACTGCGTGGAGAGGTCGAGCGAGGGAGTGAGGAGTGGAGGCTAGGATGAGGGACAGCAAGGATGAGGGACAAGACGCACTCTCCGTTCATGGTATGTGGGGGCTTCACGACTCATGTCACTCGACTATATTATACGTATATCATACGACGGCGAGTTCAGCGCAGCAAACGTTTTTCGTGCGATACTTTTGTGCCTTCCAAGTTCCAAGACCAAGGATCCCACGCTGGTGGTGGCACCCACCACCGCGGGTCGACGACGATTGACTTCACAGCCGCGTCGTCGCCTATACCGTCGCATATACATACATTGAATTTATCCAGAGTTCTCGCCGTTCGGTGCACAAGGTTTCCGCGACGCCACTCGTGTCTCTCAACAGCCCCGTACCTGAAAATGGCGTCCTCCCTTCTCTCCCTTCTCCTCCCCTTCTCCCTGCTCTATGGCCACGTCGCTGCAAGGAACCCCGTCGACAAGTACGTTGAGCACCCTGACGCGATTCTTTCGTTTTCCCGTTCTCCCGTTCTCCCGTTCTCCCGTTCTCCCGTTCTCCCTCCCGTCAACTCCCCCGCTCACTCGCCACACATCGTTCACGCATCGTTCGCAGCTGGGGGAGCTGCTGCTACAACGGAGGAGGCAGACCTAGGGGAGAGGTTCCCATCAAGGGCCCCGACACCGGCCAGTTCATTCCCGTAGAGCTGCCCAACAACTGCCAGTGTTCCGATGCTGCCCCGAGGTGGTACGGATCGGGAGAGGTCGTGACGAGCTGCCTCGAGGCCAAGCAGAGCGGAAAGTGTTGGGACAACTTTATGTTTGGGGGAGACGCCGATCTCATCGCAGAGCACTTTTGCGAGATCACGTGCGGGCGTTGCAACTGCTGCCAGGACCTGTACGAGACGATCAAGCAGTATGGGGGGCAGGCGTTCCTGGACCTGGTCGATCGTGACGGCGAGATGAGCTCGTTCCTGAAGGAGGTCGGGAACGCTGCGACAGTCCTGGTGCCCACCAACGAGGCCTTGCGAGGGGTGACGATCGACGACCCGAAGGCTGTGGTCAAGTACCATGTGTTACCAGAGAACGCGGTCAACGCCCTTTGGACCACGCCGTTCATGGCGCTCGGCGTGGAAATGCAGACCAAGAACGATCAGGCCGGGCCGCTTCGCACGGAGCCGTTCCCCGTCCCCGCCAACGTGACCTGGGAGGGCGGGTTGAACGGATTTCAGATCATCGGTCGGAACAACGCGGTGAACGTCGTTCGGTCGGACATCGCCGCTGCGTGCAAGGGCTACATCACGTTCGTGGACGGCGTGTTGCTGCCGTAGTAGGGGTCGTCGTAGAGGGGCGGGACTCGTCAGCGCTGTTCCTTTCGAACGCTGACTAATTCAAAGGGCGCGTTGTTGTTCAGCCCGTCTCCCTCGGTTTCTCGCCTCGTGTCGCGTGGCGCATTATATACTACTACTGTTCCTCTTCCCGTCAAGCACGGTTGCGTGGCTGCGCTGTTACAGGCTGGGAGACTTTAAATTCTCCGTGCTTTCGCTAGCTTCGCTGCGCTGTCCCTTGCCACCTCAGCTTGAACGGCTGGTTCAGTCGAAGGACTCGTGCGAGCGACGAGGGCAAATCCTTGAGCCGGCGAGCGAGCACACGGCCTGACACGGATTCGATTCGAATCATCCACCCGAAGCGACAATGTCCCGCTGGTCGAGCAAGCGGAGCTCCGGGCATCACGGCGGCCACGCCTACTACCATGGCTACGATGAGTATTCGGACGACGACTCTTACGATTCATACGACGAGGAGTATGACTCGTACGACGACTACGGCGACCACGGCAGCGGGGCTTGCGACTGCCCCCGCTGTCGACGCCAGGCTGCTCGCTACGGCGGGTGTGATTGCTTCAAATGCCGTCTGGTCATGATCTTGGAAGACGGGGACCAGTTCAAAGCAAAGAAACTTATTCAGACCGAAAAGGTGCGTGGGTGATGCGGCGCCTTGCCGCCAACACGTGGCTGGTTCACGCTCACTTATCCGCCTGCTCCTTCTCCCGCTCCTTCTCCCGCTCCTTCGCTGACTCACCCTTCCACCCGCCCGATCGCCAGATTGACGTCAACGCGGTGATAAAGGACGATGAGACGCCACTCATGATCGCGTGCCGGATGGGACACTCGAGCCTCATCGACATGTTGATGAAGGACTTGAAGGCGAATGTCGACCAAGGCAACGACGACGGGAGGACCGCGCTCATGCGCGCCGCGTCCTGCAAGCAGGTCAAGGCGGTGACGACGCTGATCAACAAGTACAAGGCCAAGGTCGATGCGGAGGACAACTGGGGGGCGACGGCGCTCTTCTTCGCCATCCAAGAGGGACACGTGGACGTCGTCAACGCCCTGGCCGGTACTTTCAAGGCGAACGTCGAGCACGGCAAGAAGAGCAAGGGGGGACGCCCGCTCATGACGGCGGCCCTCATGGGGTCGGTGGGCATCGTCAACCTCCTGTGCAGTCGGCACAAGGCGAACGTGGACGGGCAGAACGCCTGCGGACAGACGGCGCTCATGTATGCGTGCGAAGAGGGCAAGGCCGACATCGTCCAGGCGCTGGCCGGCAGGCACAAAGCCAGGGTCGACATTCGGTGCTCGAAAGGACTCATGGCCCTGCACTACGCGGCGATCAACGGGAGACACGAAATCGTGGACATGCTCATCGGAAAGTATGGCGCAAAAGTTGAGGCGGCGACGACCGAGGACAAGTGGACGGCCCTCCACTATGCGGCGGACGGCGGCTCGCTGTCGACGGTCAAGGTCCTGGTGAACAAGTACGACGCCAACACCAGGGCGGTCGACGCGTTCGGGACGACGCCGCTGGAGTACGCAAACGAGAACTCTGACCAGGACATCATCAAGGTCCTATCGGACGAGAGCTTCGTGGTGTACGTCAAGGCCAAGCAGGCCGGGAGCAGGGACTGGGCCGACCGGGCCGAAAAGGAGGCCTCGGACGGGAACGAAAACAAGGGCGACGTGCGGCTGAGGATCAACGCGTCGACAAAGGCGCAGCGCGTCTGCGACGTCTTTTGCGAGAAGAAGGGCTGGAGCGCGGAGGACGTCGTGTTCTCTTTCAGGGGCAAGCCGCTCGTGATCACGCGAGCCACCACGATCGGCGATCTGGGCCTCAAACGGAACGACTTCATCGAAGCCAGTTTGAACAAATCGCCAGAGGCGCTGCACAAGGCGGTCGAGGAGAACAACATCGCCGAGATCAAGCGGATCGGTGCTTCGAAGGCGCTCGACCTGAACGCCATGTTGGAGGGCGACTCGGGTCCGACCAGCCTGATGCTTGCCATTTCGTGCGAGAGCATGCAGGCGATTCGAGCCCTCATGGGGGTTGGAGCGGACGTCGAGGCGGTGAACGAGCGAGGCTGGACGCCGCTGATGGTGGCCGCGTCCAACAACGCGCCCAACATCGTCGCCATGCTCCTCGACGACTTCAAGGCGCGCCTTGAGGCCGTTGATTACGAGAAAGGTTGGACGGCTCTCTTCCACGCCGTCGATGGCGACTCGATCGAGGCTCTCAAGGTGCTCGTCGGCCGCGGTGCCAGCGTGACTGCGACCGACAAGCAGGGCAAGACGCCGCTGGACCGCGCCCAGGAGAAGGGCAGCAAGATAATGATTGAGCTGCTGGACCATGCCAAGAAGAACCCCGTCCGCGCGGGGGACGAGTCCCCGGATGCCGTCGTGGCGGGGGGAGGCTCCAGCGGTCAGTCGTCCCCGTCCGAGGAGGCCAGGAGGGCCGCCGCAGAGCGTGAGAGGGAGCGCGAGGAGAAGGAGCGGGCGAGGAAGAAGCGCGAAGAGGATATCGCGCGGAAACTTGCCGAGGAGGAGGAGGCGCTTAACAAGAAGTTCGCCGAGGAGGCCAGGAAGCGCGCCGTGGAGGAGGCCGAGCAGGCGAAGCAGCGGGCGATCGTCGAGGAGGCCCAGAGGAAGGCTGCCGCGGAAGAGAAGGCGCGCATCGAGGCTACGAAGGCCCAAAAGTGGGCCGAGGAGGAGGAGAGACTGCGAAAACTGGAGGAGGAGGAGGCCGCCCGGCACAAGCGCTACGTGGCCGAGAAGAAGGCGAGGGAGAAGGAGGAGAAGGCGCTCCGGAAGCAGAAGAAGAGGGAGGCCGAACTGGAGGCCAAGGAGAGGCTGAAAGCCCTCGCCAAGGAGAAGAAGGAGGAGCAGACCAAGGCCAAGGCGGGACCGCCCAGGGTGCTGGTCCGCCCGTCGGACGCCAAGCCCGTCTCGGACTCGTCGGTCAACCCGACTTGCCCCGTCGAGGCGCTCATTAAGTATGCCGAGGAGGGCAACATGCTCAACGTCACGTCGCTGATCAACCATCAGAACGTGGACGTGAACGCCAAGCATCCGAAGACGGGCATCACTGCCGTGATGGCCGCGGCCCGAATGGGCCGCGTGAGCACGGTGAAGAGCCTGGTGAAGAAGTACGCCAAGATCGAGGCCGTCGACAACGAGGGTCGTACTGCGCTCATGCACGCCATTTTGGGCAACCAGCCGGCGATGGTCAAGGACCTGCTGGACAGCTTCCGGGCAGACACGTCCGCGAAGGACAGCAGCAGCGAGACGCCCATGTCGATGGCGCGAAACCTCGGCCTGGACGCCATCATCGAGCTACTCACGGCACACGAGGAGCGAGCGACCCAGAAGCGTGGCAAGCGGACCTCGCCGGTCAAGCCCACGGTCAAGTCGGCCGACACGGCCCGCAACAGACCCGTGCGGCCCGAGCCGTCGCCGGTCAAGTCGGCGGAACCGAGCGACCGGGAGGACCGCGGCGGCTCCAGGCATTTCGGCGATCTCGGCGATATCAGACAGAGCCGGGAGAACCTGGACGACGCGACCTTTGCGCCCCCGCGCCACCACATTGACGCGATGGGGGCGCAGACCGGAGGCTTCTTCGGCAACTTGGACGCAGGCGCTCTCGGAGAGTCGCTCGACATGGCCCTCGAGGACGGCCTTGACGCGCCTCCGGAAGAGGATCTGCAGGGGACCGCGGACGCCTACGATCCCATCGCCAGCGGGCGCGACGAGTGGCGCCAGCAGTCGATGTTTGACGTCGGACTGGACATCGACACCGGCGTCGACCTGGTTGACGACGTCATGGTGGGCCTCCTCAAAGACATAGACTACGAGCTGAACGAGGCGAACGATGAGATCCTCGACCTCGTCCGTGAGGACGTCCCCCTGCCGTTCTCTAACGTGGGCCTGGGCGGCATGCTCGCGTCAGTGCCGGCACCGGCGGACAACCCGACCTCGGGATTGTTCGAGAATATGGAGGCCGGCGGCCTATTTGGTCCTCTTCTTTTGCCTCAGAGCGGTCAAGGCGAGCAGCAGGCGGTCAGCGCGCGGCCGACCGGGCCGATGACGGCACAGGACGTCGAGGCGCGCCTCAGAAAGCCGCCCGGCTTCGACCACTCCCCTTCCAAATCGGTGGCCCAAATCAACATGGACTCCAGGGGCCGTTACCAATCTTCGGAAGACCAGGAGCGGGACCGCGAGCGGGAGGAGAAGCTCGAGAAGAAGTTCAAGGCCATCAGGAAGGAGCGGGACGAGCTCAAGAAGCAGCTGAAGAACCACGACAAGCGGCTCACCGAGTACGAGAAGCGGATGAAGTCGATGGAAGGCAAGATCGACAAGCTCCTCGCCCTGCTCGAGTAGATCATCGCCGGAATAGGGACGCGACTGGACGCGGCCGCCGGGCGGTCGACTCAGTCGGTCGGCTCAGCCGGTCGAGAACACCGTCGTACGTGCCCATTGAACGGATACCAAACCACCCCGGGCCTACTTTGACAGGGTTCGGGGCCCATGATCATGTTTCATGAATTCATGATGTTTCGAAACATAAAACTAACTGCCCTCCTCCTTGCTGACGTCCTTGATCGCCGCCACGTCAAACGAGTCCCCGCTCTGTCCAAACAGCTGTATCCTCGACACCACGGTCGTCGACTCGTCGTCACCACTTTGGTTGCTCTCGATAAACACGCTCACCGTGTGCACGTTCCGAAACTTGACGACCGGCAGCGCAACGACGGCGTCCTTCTTTCCCAAGCTCGCTTCGTCGAGCTCAAAATCAAACGCCGGCTTGGCCGCCGACGACGACGCCTGGCCAAAGTCAATCGTCGGCTCGTTGACGAACAGCTTGACCCGTCTCGGGCCAAACTGCGGGTTGTTCGAGTTGATCACGATGCCGGTCAAGCGAGCGACGCGGCCGTTGAACGGGATGTGAAGGAGCATCTCGGCATCGCAGTCGGACGCCACCGTGAGGGCTGCATCGTCCCGGTATCCCTGTGGGCAGACGCGAGGGCGGTGAGTGCGGTCGTGAGTGATGGTTTGTGTTCGTTGGGTGGGTCAGCCGATTCCGTCCCACACGCTCACGTACCTGTTTGAGGATCCGCTCCGCCAGGTCGGTGCTATTCAGCAGCTCGACTGAGCTGTGTGCAATATCCGTGACGAGGTCGGCCATCTCGGGGGACCGGTCTCTCGCGATTCAAATTTGAGAAAACACACTATGCCCGCGAGGAAGAGCGAGCCTGCGCGGACCAGCGACGTGGCAGACGCACCCCAAAACGCACCCCAAAACTATGAAGACGAGCTCGTCGTGGGAGTGTTCATGGCGAGCACGAGGAAGATCCAGGATCAGCTCGGCAAAATCACTGACGGTGAGGCCACTTGAACTCAGCGACGCTGACTTGCGCCGACTTGCCAACTTGCGCGCGCTCACTCACCCGCTCACGCACGCGACGCTCGTACTCCAGCCATCGACACACTGGGCCGCGCGGCAGCGATCGCGGCCAAGGTGGGGTCGCAGGAGGACAAAGACCAGGCGAGGGAGGCGGCAGAGCGACTGGTCGAGGACCACCGGGAGCTCAAGTACGCGCTTGACGCCATGGTCTACCTGGCGAGCAAGGGCAACGTCCGTGCCTATCGCATTACGGGCGACGAGACCGACTTTCAGAAGCTGATCGAGGACACTATGGTGCGTCTGAAGGCGGAGGAGCGCCGGCCGTTCAAGGTCGAGGACCATCCGCTGATGAAGGTGTTCCTCTCCAACGCTGCGGAGGACGAGGCCATCGAGACGATCGAGGATGGTATCCAGGTTGAGACGACAAAGACGTCGAACTTCAAGAATGCCAAGTGTCCCCTGTCATTGAGGGACGTGATGGATCTGAAGGAGCCGGTCCAGGACAGCCACGGGTTTATCTACGAGAAGGAGGACCTGGAGTTGTACATGCGGCAGATGCGGGATGCGAAAAAGAGTCGCAATGGGATGTATCCGTGTCCCCAAGCGGCGTCGGGCTCGCACTTCAGCAGGGAAGAGATCAAGCCTGCGGAGGCCGTGCTGCGTCTGCAGCGGCGGTAGTTTACATTCAATGATATGGGAAAAAGTACTGTGTCATTTCGGTTCGAAGAGACGGCGACTGACTCAGCGGAACTGCGAGTACATGAGCCTGCCCGCGCCCAGGGGCGAGAAGCCGATGGGCGATGACACCGAATTTCCTAGAGACTCGTCGAGCGCGGGGCTGATCAGACGCGGGCCTGCGACGACTGCTCCCATTCTGTCGCACCCGTCATCGAATCCACTGATCCCACCGATCCCACCGATCCCGTCGAGTCCATCGTCGAGTCCATGCAGGTCGACCGAGATGTTCATGGCCGGCGGCTTCCTGGCGTCGTGAAAAAGAGGGACGGGCGCGTCGTCGAGGAGCTCCTGCTCGGCTTCCAGCAGCTGGTTCCGCAGGACGCCGTTCTCGGCCACCAAGTGTGAGATTCGTTCAGTGTATACTACCTTGAGGTACCGATTTTCCTCCCGCAGCTGTTCGATTACGAAGGCCCGGTCGTCCTCGCTTTCGTTGTCGCGTTCCCCACCACCGCCCTGGTCGCCCTCGATCTCGGTCTCGATGTCCTCCCCGTCTTCCCCCCCCTCCCCCTCCCCCTCCCCGTCCTCTTCCCCGGCGTCCTCCCTTGTGGCGTTCGATTGCAGGGCGGCAATGAGGGCTTGCTGCTCAACGATGGTGCCCTGGAGTGCGGCAATGTCTACCTCCTTGGTGTCAAGCAGCCCCTGTTGGGCTGCAGCATCCCGCCGAAGGGTTTCAACCAGGGCTTGGTTGGCATCCCGACCCTCGCGAGCCGCCCCCAACTGCGTCTCTAAATCCGCCACCCGCGCCTCCAAGTCGGCCACCTGAGACTCCAGATCGTCAATACGAGGATCACCGCGCACGTGCTCATCACCCCTACTACTACCGCATCCATCACCCGCCTCGTCCCCGGCCGCACCTTCCCCCGGCCCTCGAACCGCCTCTATGACCAGACTCTCCGCCTCGGACAATAGCCTCCGGGGCTCCTCGTGAGGAGCCAGAGCGAGAGGAGCCGGAGAGGACGGTTCCGACGACACCTGCTCGACGGCCCCCGCCGCCTCGATGAGACCCGACGTCTCCTCCTCCTCTCGATACGCGCACTCCTGCTTCTTCGAAAAGTCCATACCCCCCTCGGACAGACTCAACTCGCCTAAAGACGGCACCGACGGGATCCGTTCCAAAGACGGCACCGTGGTGGTGACCTCGTCGCCGTCCTCGCCGTCCTCGCCGTCCTCGCCGTCCTCGCCGTCCTCGCCGTCCTCGCCGTCGTCCTCCTCCTCCTTGACGAACTGCAGAGTATTGAGCGAAGACGTGCGAGAGCTCAGGGTTCCTGTTCCTTCTTGTGCCGAGTAGTAGAGGGACCGCAGGGACCGCTCGTCGTCTTCGGTCTCGTGCTCTTGATCATGCAGCTCCTTCAGCGTCCGGAACGCGGAGGACATTCGTCTGTTTTACGGTTCGGAATCCAAATTCAATGTATACACCGAATTCCCTGTCTCGCGGCTGTTCGTGCAAGATGCGACTGAAGTCCCGAGGCAGGCCCTGCAGAGGGTTTCCTTCGCACGACCAAATTAATCGTCAACAGACAAGACCGTCAGTCACACAAGCCTACCTGTACGTCTCGTGTATGAGGAAAAGAAGCGACTGTGCGTAGTTGGACACCTCACGGAACATGGAAATCGAAAACCTCACGGACGGGGACAAGGACAAGGACCAGGACCAGGACCAGGACCAGGACCAGGACCAGGACCAGGACAAGGACAAGGACAAGGACAAGGACCTTGTTGATCGAGAAGGTCGTCCAGTAAGGGAAGGAAACGGACCAGACACTGCCGACGGTGATCTTCCTCTTCAAGAGCAAGCGGAACACCAGCGAGCCGTCGAGCCTGGGGCTGCCCAACCCGCGGCCGAGCCCCCACGGGCGGGCCTTCCGGATCCTTTCGCGAGCCTGAACTCGATCGGCACGGCACTCCAAGCGATGGAAGAGCTGAAACTGCTGCAAGGCGCGGTGGAAGCCGACCCGAAGGGCGTCCAACAGTCTTTGCAATTGAACGGGGTGGAACGCGCGTACTCGACGCCGGAGCTCGTGGGAATGGTTCAGGAACTGATGGGAAAAGTGTTGCCTGGGCTGCTGGAGGACCTCGAGGAGCTGCTGGAATCGGTCGCTCTGCGGTACGGCACGTCAAAGGTCCCGGTTACAAGGCCGCCAAAGGTGGAATTGATGCTCGCGCAGAGCACTCATACGCCTACCAACTGTGACGTGCCCCCCTGTTTCGAGCTGTCGCGGGAAAACATGGTGAATCTCTACGGAACACGTACGTCGCCGGGTTCTCTCGCTCGTTCTCTCGCTCGTTCTCTCACTCGTTCTCTCACTCGTTCTGTCGCTCGCTCTCACGCCTCAGCGATGGATGTGGTGGAAAAGAGGATGTCGAACCGCGAGTACATGAGCCGGTTTCGACTAAACACGAAATTCGCCTCGGCGTTGCTGCCGTCGTACGACCACACGACGGCCACGCCGACGATCTACGGGGCGTTGGAGCGCCTGCTGCTGGCGGATATCACGGTGTGCACGGTCGACGGGAGGGCCTTCCCGGTGGTGTACGAGCTGGCGCGGACAATCAAGAACGACTGGCTGCACCACCGGTTCACGGCGGGCTGGGCCGAGGTGGTGAGGCAGTTGGGCATCGAGATTGGCGACATGCTCGTGTTTGAGCGGTGGACCGAAGATCGGACCATTCTCACCATGACGATCCTCAAGCAACACTCCGTGGACCAGGAAAATCCCGACCCGACGTGGAAGCCCATGACCTCTGCGGAAAAGAAAGGACAGTTTTAGCTCCCGGGAGCCCTGGCCAAGGCAAACGCGCTTTAGCGTGGGTATCCTGGAAAAGCTGCAGAATTACACTGCGTAACACACCAACGCTACGGCGAGAACTCTTCCTCGCTCTCCGACTCCTCCTCGCCTACGGACGACTCGTCCATCGACTCGAAATCGTCCTCGTCCTCGTCCTCCGACTCCTCTTCGCTCGAATCCGCCTCTATCCGATCATTCCGCACGCGCGACGGACTCGTCACCCGGGCCTTCTTCTCCGCCGACTTTTTCACAGCCGCCACCACCTTCTTCTTCCCCGCAGCCGGCTTCTTCCTCTTGGCCGGAGACTGCGACCCCTGCGTCCCCTGCGACCCCTGCGTCCCCTGCGACCCCTGCGTCGCCCGCTGACTCCCCCGCCCATTCACTGCCACCCACTTCTTCGCCTCTGCCAACGGAAGCAGACCGTGTACGACGCACCACTTCCGCGCCATCTCACTCTTCGGCTTCTCGATATGCAGCGACTCGTAGAACCGCCGGAGCGGATCATTCTCGTCCGGCGTGTCCCTCGTCTGGCCAGGCATGTCGTACGTCTTCCTCTCCCGCTTGACCGGCTGGCTCGCTGACTGCTCTTTCTTGACCACCTTCTTCGCCTCTTTCGCCTCTTTCGCCTTCTTGGCCGAAGAATTCACCGCGGCCTTCTTCGGCGTCTTGTCCTTATTGGCCTTGGCCTTGATCTGAGCCAACGGGACGTCGTCGTCCGAGCTGCTCGAGTCCATATTTCGAAATACGCGAGCCTCAGTTTTTTGAACGATCGATATCAAATCGAGTCGGACCTTGGCCGAGCGAACGAACAGAACCCGATGGTTGGGCCCGGTCACTGATGACTCGCATTGTTTTTTCTTGGGTAGGATACCAGTCAGTCTTCTTCTTCTTCTTCTTATTGAGTACCCCCCGAGAGTTCTCTCAAGAACGTACACGAGAGACACATCATTCGTCTTCAGCTACCGTCTTCAGAACGCATCTTCTGCCCTCCTCCCTGTCCCTGACATGATCTCCATCGACGGAACAGTGTCCAGAACAATATTCGTATGGTGTGCGGTGCTCTGCGCGTGCGTTTGGGCCGTATTGGCGCAACACGTTTTCATCTCAACCACCGCGTCGCCCAGCCTCAGGGCCGGTCGCGTCGTGCCCCAGCACCACGGGCGCCGGCTGGACGCATCCGAGGCGGCGGCAGACGCGGTTCCGACCCGGAGCCTTGACTGGGGGCACCTCCGCGACAACCGACAGGTGATCGTGGGTACGGCCGATGCGGACCAGCCTCTGCTGCTGGATCACCTTGAGCGTTATGGGTGCCGGGTGAGCGGGTATCTGGGTAGCGACGGGGGTATTCTGCTTACTGGGCCGGGCGATACGCTGGAGCGGGCTCTGGATCACGAGCACGTTTCGTGGGTGGCGCCGTTCGAGGCGGAGCACAAGGTGGCGCCCGAGTGGGACGACGTGCTGGCTCGTTTGGACCGGCTGCGTCTGCCGGGAAACCCTTTCAATTCAACGCATGCGTCGAACGCGTCGAACGCGTCGTTTTCTGTCGACTTTGAGTCTGCGCCGCTGGACGTGCTCCTCTCCGAGCGCGGCGAGCAGCTGTTTGGAGTGCGGGCCGTGTTCCCGAGTGCGATGCGGCCGCGTCCGCACGACCCGACCCACAAGCGGCACGATGTGCAGAATGCGCGGATTCGGCGGCACGACGAGGAGGTCGCGCGTCGGAACAGCGGATCGGCGGCGGTGAAGGACTGGGCCAGGGCCGTTGAGCGGGAGTTCTCGGTGGCGCACCTGGAGCATAACGGGAGGGATGCTGTTAGGTTGTATGTGCTGCGGGAAGATATTCCCAGGGCTATTCAGTGGCTGGCTGAGCGGCACGTGGTGCACTGGGTCGAGCCGGTGCCGCGCATGGTCGTGATGAACAGGCAGGCGTCGTCCATCACGCAGTCGTGCCAGCCCGTGCCCAACACCAACGCTGCGACTAATACGATACCAAAGTATCACCCGTTCTGGAGTGCGGGTATTCAGGGTCAGGGGATGGTCATCGGCATCGGTGACAGCGGCCTCGACTACCGGCACTGCTTCTTTGCCGACCCCGACACGGACTGGGAGGCCAATATCGTCACCATCGACCGGGTCCTCACCTTCACGTCCGAGACGCACCGCAAAATTCGCCTGTACAGGGCATTTGCGGACTTCAGGGACGACAACGGACACGGGACCCACACGTGCGGCACGCTGGCCGGGATGCCCTACGGGAACACGGTCGCCGGGACGAGCGCGGTGAATATCGGCATGGCGCCTGAAGCCAAGCTGGCGTTCATCGACCTGTCGTCTGTGCGCGACGGCGAGCGGATCATCACGCCCGGCAACCTGGCCGAACAGTACTTCCGGTACACGACGGCCGTTGGCGCCACGGTGCACTCGGACTCGTGGGGGTCGACCAACACGTTCTACGACTACGAGTCGTACCAGATAGACCAATACTGCTGGAATAACCCGACGTTCTTGCCCGTCTTCCCGGCAGGTAACGACGGGAACCTGGCGACGTCGGGCGGGAGCGGGACGTCGACGGTCAACTCGCCCGCGACGGCCAAGAACTGCCTGGCGGTCGGTGCCACGGAGACCGCGGGAAACCGTGCGACATACAGCACAGATTTTGTGACGTTCACGGGAACGGCGTCCATCAACGGCGTCGAATCGACCAGCTTCCCCGTCCTGCTGTCGTCCTTCAGCCCGTCGTTTGGCGGCTTGCCCAACGCCGAGTACGTTCTGACGGGGGCCGACCCGGTCGATGCGTGCAGTTCGCTCCGAAATGGCGCGAGTCTCGTCGGCAAAATCGCCCTCATCGAGCGCGGCGAGTGCGAGTTCGTCCAGAAGGCCAGGGCCGCAGAGCAGGCCGGCGCGGCCGCCGTCATCATCTACGACAACGTGGCCGGGGCCTACTTCATACCCGACACGAGCGGTGGCAATGTCAATATTCCCGTTGGATTCGTGCCGCGCCGTATCGGCCAGAACCTCGTCGCGGCCATGGCCACCGGTCAGACGATCTCTATCTCGATGGGCCCGGGTGCCTCGAAGGAGATCGGCTACGAGAACCAGGCGTCCTTCTCGTCGCAGGGGCCGGTCAACCCGGACCGGAGGATCAAACCCGATATCATGGCCCCGGGAATCGTGGCGTCGGCAGCGGCGGGCACCAGCTGCTCGACCACGTACTTCAGCGGCACGTCGATGGCCACGCCCGTCGTGGCGGGCAACGTGGCCCTCGTCCAGCAGTACTTCAAGGAGGGATTCTACCCGACCGGCACGCCCGTACCGGAGAATGGCTTCATGCCGACGTCCTCTCTGGTCAAGGCAGTGTTGATGGGCGGCGCCAAGCCGATCACGGGGTACGAGGCCGACACGGGGCTGCCCGTAGACCCAGCCCCGTCGTTCCGACAGGGCTACGGGCGGGTGTTCCTGGGCGGCTCGCTCCAGCTCCAGGATAACCCGTACAACCCCAAGTCAGTGCAAGTGCTCGACTCGGTCGAAATCGTCAACGGGCAGAAGCACGTGTACTGCGTCACCGGCACGGGCGGGCCGCTGTCAATCACGGTGGCGTGGACGGATTATCCGCCCAGTCAGGCCTCGAGGAGGACGCTCATGAACGATATCGATCTGGTGGTCAGGGCCGAGGGCTTCAACGGAATATCGTTCCTGGGCAACGGTGGCGACATCGACGACTCCACCAAGCCGGACAACGTCAACAACGTGGAACAGGTCCGCTGGGAGTTCCTCCCGGCGGGCCGTGTGTCGATCGAGATCATCGGGACTCAGATTTACTCGAACCAGGTGGGTCCGCAGCCCTATTCTCTGGTGGTTAACGGCGACTTCGAGGGAACGATCCTGGCGCCCTCGCCCGGCGAGAACCAGGCGGAGTGCCCGGTCGTGAGCGCTGTCATCACCAGCGGACCGTCTAGCGTGACCAACGCGCCCGACGCGGTTTTCGAGTTTGGCGTCGGCCCGAGCGGTACATCGTCGGGCATCAGGTTCCAGTGCATGCTCGAGGCCGTCGTGAACGGTCAGCGCGTCAACGGAGAGTGGGTCGACTGCTCTTCGCCGGCGACCTACAGCGGCCTGCCGGACGGCGAGTTCATCTTCTCTGTCAAGCCCGCGCAGGAAAGCTCCATGGCCAAGCAGACGTTCGTCGTTGACAGGACGCCTCCGACGCTTCAGGTCGAGAGCGTCCCCGCGCCCGTTGGGCTCGGCGCCTTCAGGTTTACGGCGACGGACACCTCGGACATCGCCTCTGTGGAGTGCAAGATCGACGGCGAGGGCGTTCAGGGGACGTCATTCCTGTACGCAGGCGAGGTTGTGGCCGCTCCCGTCAAACAGAACGAGTGGTTCCCGTGTGGACCGAGCGGCATCTCGTTCGGCTGGCTCATGCCGGGCCAGACGAATTTCAACACGCGGGCCACGGACGCCGTCGGGAACCAGTCTCCCGTCGACGCCAAGGCCGTCATGGTGCCGGCCGATCCCAGCCGTACGTACATCACGTCCGGACCGTTCAACACGATCGGAAAGGGAGACGTGTCCTACACGCTGGCGCTCCCGTCTGGACCGTCCGGCACGCAAGCCGGGGAGTGCGCGGTCGTCGCGTGGCCGGATGACCTCACGAACCCGGGGGTTCCCCAGCAGCAGGACTGGAGGCCGTGCGGCGAATCTTCCCAGCCTGTCGACCTGGGCGTCATCACCAACGGCAAGTACAGCTTCTTCGCCAGGGGCGTCGGTGCTCCCCTGGAGCTCGCGGCCGTCTCCACGTTTACCGTCGACGAGATCGCGCCGACGGTCAGTTTCGACGGTGCGCCGACGGTCATCACAGGGCCGGATGCATCTATCCCGTTCGCTGCGAGCGAGGAAGGCTCCACGACGGAATGTCGGCTGTCGACGAGCGAAGAGTGGACGCCCTGCGAGTCTCCCGCCGTCTACGGAAACCTGACAGATGGACAGTACGTGCTCGAGGTCAGGGCCGTGGACGCCGTCGGTAACACCGGAGATGCGCAGCAGCACGCGTTTTCAGTCGACACCACGCCACCGACGGTGACGGTGGACTATCCTGTCGCGACCCGCGACCCGACGATGACCATCTCGTTCGTCGCCGATGACGCCAACGGCTCGGGGATCGCCAACACCACCTGTATGCTGGTCCCCGTTCGTCTGGTTGGAAAGCAAGTCGACAATTCGACCGTCTACGATCGGGTTCCGTGCTCTTCGCCATGGACCATCCAGCTCGAGGAGGGAAAATGGGAGATATCCATCGTCGCGACGGACAACGCCGGGCTCTCGTCGACCAACCGGCCGCTGAGCGTCTGGATGGACACCGTGCCTCCAGTTCCCACGATCACCTCGGCGCCTGTCAACGATACCGTCAACGCGGGTGGATCCGTCACGTTTGACATCACCGACGGAAGTCCCGGACCGGAGGAGGTCGGCGGATCGCCGGTGCTCTGGCAGGGGTTTTTGTCGCAAGTCTCGACATCCATTGAGGACCAACCAGTCGATAAAACAAGCCCTGCCGGTGTCAGTACCACAATCCAGTCTGTCCAGTCGGCCAACTCGACGACGACGACCGCCGCCGTGGAGGCTGCCAACGACTCGCTGGGCCCCGGCGATCTCGACACGTGGGCCAACTGCACCACGACTGGCTGCGTGTACTCGGGATTGGGACAGGGCAGCTATGCCTTCGTGGCGCGGGGCGTCGACGCGGCCGGAAACCAGGGACCAGACAGCCCGACGTACACGTTCCGACTCGAGGGCGCCTCAAACGCCCTGCCGACCTGGGCGCTGATCGTCATCATCGTCGGCTCTTGCGTCGCTGGTATTCTCATCATAGCTACCACCTGGTGCTGTTGCCGGAAGCCGTCGGCGCCCGTTCCGCACGACAAGTTCCCTACTCCCGGCCGCGTTCCGTCCTACGACGTCAACTCGTACGCCGTCAACTCGTACGCCGCTGACCCGTACGCAAACAACCAGTCGTTCAGCCCGTATCAGTCGACGGGATTCCAGAACGGCTACGCTCGACCTTTCGCTGGAGCAGTGGCGAATGATCCGATCGAAGCCCAGCGACAGGCACTCGGCCAGTACGCCGCTCGGGGCGGTCAACTCGGCCCGGCGGTCAACTCGGAGGAGGAAGAGCTTCGTCTCGCGATTGCCATGTCGCTGTCCGAGCATAACGAACGACGATATTCATGATACTAGGTTACTAGGTTACTATAACTTACTCAGAACCCTATTCGTCCACACACGAGTTCGCCGACCGGTCGTTCAGACGCCCGCAGCACAAATCATCATCATTGGCCTTGATGAGGCGATTCGCTCCCGTCGCTGCTGTGGGTGTGGCCGTCACCGCTGGCCTCGGCCTTTCGATGAAGCGAACGCACAAGCCCAAGCTGTCAGCCAGAGAGAATCCGTGGAACGATGCAATCAAGCGCCTCTGCCCGCACCTGAGCGAGCCGTACCAGCTTCCCGTGCTCCTGAACAACGGTCACGTCGAGACCATCTTTGCCGCGCTCTTCCGGTCCAACCCGCACGTGACGTACGAGCGGGAGGTGATCACGATGCCGGACGGCGGTTCTGTCGCGCTCGACTCCGAGGTATCGGAACGGCAGCTCCCTGCCGACGCCCCGATCCTCATCTTGCTGCCCGGGCTGACCGGAGGCAGCGGGGACACGTACGTGCAGCACACGGTCCTTCACGCCAAGCAAGCGGGGATCCGGGCGATCGTGTTCAACTCACGGGCAACGAGCGACTCCCCGGTCACGACAGCCCAATTCTACAGCGCAAGCTACACTGGAGACTTGCGGAACGTCGTCAAGCACGTCGCCGCTAAGTACCCCTCGTCTCGGATATTCGCCGCGGGCTGGTCGCTCGGGGCCAACATCCTGACCCGCTACCTCGGCGAGGAACGCGACGACTGCATCATCGAAGCGGCAGCGGCGCTCTGCAACCCGTTCGACCTGACCGTCTCGGACAAGAACTTCCAGAAGGGTTTCAACCGGATCTACGACTTCAACCTCGCCCAGTCGCTGCGCCGGATATACAAGAACCACCACCACCTGTTCGTCGACGCCACGGCCAAGGGCATCCGGAAATTCGAGCCCGAGCGCGCATTAAACGCCAAGACCATCCGGGAGTTTGACGACGCCATCACGCGGATAAGCTTCGGATGGCGGTCGGTGGACGAGTACTACGCCAACTCGTCCTCATCCCTGAGCATACCAGACGTCAAGGTCCCCCTCCTCGTCATCCAGGCGGAGAACGATTGCATCGCCCCCATCAACGCCGTCCCCTTCGAGGCACTCGAGGCGAACGAGCGATGCCAGCTCGTCGTCACCCCCACGGGCGGACACCTGGGCTGGATGACCTCCCCCAACCTCCTCGGCGCCCCCTGGACCGACGTGGCCCTCCTCCAGTACTTCTCTGCCGCCGTCGAGCTACTCGCCGACTCCCCCATCAAGCGCCACGGCGCCGTCGAGGACCCCGCGACGTCCAGCCGCACCGTCCTCGTCCAAGAGTGACCGTCTGGATTGATCTCGACCGATCGGTCGAGATCGCGATCTCGTCTTTTTTCGTTAAATAAATACCACTCTACGACCCTACGCCTTGAGCGCGTACTTGCGTGCCGGGAAAGCCCTCTCCTTCTTCACCTGCTTCACCGTCTTGGCGTTGGCCTGGTGCTTGGTCAGGCGGCGCCTGATCGCCCTCGTCTTCTTCGACCTCAGGTCGACCGGCACATACTTCGCCTTGCTGTACGCATTACGCAGCGCAGCCTTCTGCGTCTGGTTGTACACAGTCAGCACGCGGGCAATGTTCTTCCGCACCACCTTGATCTTCCCCAGCTTGGACGCTGCACCCTGGGTGACCTTGGCCACGCGCAACGCCTGCAGCTCCTTCTTCAGCTCCGTGAGCTGCCCGAGGAGTTCGTCCCTCCCCTGCTCACGCAGATCCTTGATAGAGAGCTTCACTGCGGTGACAACGGGGCGAAATCGGCGGTGCGTGAGTGAGCGAGCGCGACAGGCAGAGGCTGAAGGAAATCCGGAGACGGCAAACCAGCCGCATGGCCACGTCCAGCGACAGCCACCACACATGCAGATATAGATACAAATACGCCGGTTTCGTGACGCTGGAACGGACAAAGGACCGCCGTCCGACCGCCAATTCGCTCGGCAAAGTGCCATGAAGAATTTGCGGCTTTGGCCATCGACGCCGATATCGTCCGTTCCATGCGCCCATAAGGTGACGAGTACGTACTCTTTGCTGTTAAGTAACTAGAAGAGATAAATCTGCCCTACCGCGGTGACGACGACGCTAGAAAAACTTGACGGCTCCGGCCTTGATGGCTCGGCAGCGGGAGAGAAGGACCGTCGCTGGGTCCGATTGCGTCCACTTTTTTTGCTGTGATTCGTTCTCAGTGACTGCCTACTCGAGGTGAAGACTCGGAACGACGTACGGTGCGTTGGCTGGTGTGCCCTGGTCGTGTTTGTCCGTCTCTGTGAAATTCAAGACGGCGTGCACTGTTCTCCGTCGCTGGTGCCTACGTTGGGTCGGTCGGGCATTCACTCGCTCGTTCTGGGTCATATATTGTGTATGGCTCCGGCGAACGGGCGGTCGGGCGGTCTGTTCGGTCTGTTCGCGAATTTCTCACTACTCACGAATTCCCCCGTCTGGCTGTGCAGAATATCATGTCTGCTGCGATCGCCACGAAGCCGAAGGCCGGAGTCGAGGAGGCTGATGCTCCGCAGGTGCACAGGATCAGGATCACCCTGACCAGCAGGAACGTTGCCGCGCTCGAGAAGACGTGCAGCGACCTGCTGATGGGTGCTCGTTCCAAGAGCCTGTCCGCCAAGGGTCCGATCCGTATGCCGACCAAGACGCTGCGTATTACGACGAGGAAGACGCCGAACGGAGAGGGATCCAAGACGTGGGACCGCTTCGAGATGCGTATCCATAAGAGGCTGATCGACCTGAAGGCGCCGACGGATGTGGTCAAGTCTATCACGTCCATCTCGATCGAGCCGGGTGTGGACGTCGAGGTCAGCATCGTCGACGTCTAAGATTGGTGTGAATGGTCAATGGTCAATGGTCAATGGACTATGTAATATTTATTGCAGTCAATCGGAAAGGGAGGTCTTGGGGATCGGCGGGGGTCGCCAGGGCGGGGTCCCGCCTTGCCTCTCCCGCCCCCCTGCTCCCGCGCTCGGGCTCGCTCTCTCGGCGACGATGGCCCGGTGCTTATCAGGGGTCTTGGTCACGCTCTCGTAGATGGAGTAGGGCGGAGTGGCGCCGGAGAGGTCGCGTCGGCTGGAGGATCCCGTGGTGTCGAGGGGACTGAGGTCGTCCACGTCGTTGAGGTCGTTGGACTCGATTCCAGTGACTCCGTATGATGTATCCCATGGCTTTGCACGCCGCTGCATCCTGGAGGCGGTCGGCGACATGTCTGGGTTGGGAGGCTTGTCGTTGATGTCGTCCCGAATGCCGGGGATGGGTCGTCCCTGCTCGAGCATCTCCAGCACCTGCATGTAAGACATGGGGGCGCTCTCCGAGGTGACCGCGGGCATCGTCCCGCCGCTCACGCCGCCGTGCTCGTCGAGCCTGTCGTTCAGGCTCCGGAGCTCTTCCCTGAGCTCGGAGATGGACTCTTTTCCTGCGTTCGAGGACCGAATGAGCAGCTCCATGGACTGTCGGAGTTGCTCCGTCTGGTCCCGGATTGCCTCGATGAGCTCCCGGTTGCCGTGGTCGTTGTTGTTATAGTTGCTGCCGAACGTCACGTCGTCGTCCGTCTCGACCTCGACGATCGTCACCCCGTTCTCTGCCGCCGCCCCTATCTTTTCCACTCCATTTCCGTCGTCGGTGGCGTCACGGGCGCGAGCCTGCAGGGACACCTTGACGGATTCAGCGGCCCTGGAGATGGATGGGCCGAAGATCGTCTTGATCGAGTAGGCGGCGGCCGCGGCGAAACCGATTCCCACGACGACATTCGTGAACGAGTATCCGGGGGCGGGGTTCGGGGCGGCGTGCTGCAACTGCCCGACCCTGCTCGAGTTCATCGACGCGCTCGGGATGGGTGCAGTGTTCTGATACGTGTCCGCGTTGGTCCCAGACCCAGCGTTCGCGTCTGCGTTCGCGCCGGTGCCCGAGGCAGCCGAAGCCGTACGAAGGAAGGCTTCTTCGATTTCGTCCTGACTGAGACCTTTCTTCAGGAGGAAGGCCCGCTTCGACTCCTCAGCGCTGCCCCGGACAGACGGGTGCAACAAGAAGCTCACCGCCTTCTCTACCTTGTCCTCGTCGAGACCCGACGGGGACGACGAGGAGGACGCCATGTCGAGTCCGAGAGAAACACGAAAAAAAAAGCACTGGTCCACCACGACCGATCTCTTCAGGTTCAGGGCCGCGTGGATCACGAGATGACTTGGTGGGACCTGAAGTACCGTCTGTGGTGCTGCCGGGGCGCAGGAGGAAGCAGCAGACGGGGAGGCCACGTCCTGTTCGACCCGGACCTGCAGTCGTCGCTCAGCAGGGCGCTCAGCTCCTTGCTAGAAAAGCCCGCGAGTTCTGGCGACGAGTTGACGGTCAACCTGGGCAACGACCGCTCGAGCGGCAGCTTTCGGCGGCTCCAGCCGATCGGCTCGCTGGACCAAAGGGCGCTGGGGTGGACCGAATCTCGCGTCGCCCTCGAGATGGCGCTCGAAGACAGCAAAGACGTGCGGGCGGACGATATGCTCGCGGAGGACGAGCGGCTACGGCAGCGCCTGCATGCGTTTGGTCTCCGCCTTGATCGTCAGATGGGCGACGGCAACTGCCAGTTCCGTTCCGTGAGCCAGCAAATCTACGGGACGCCAGAGCTGCACCTGAAAGTGCGGCAGCGGGCGTGCGACTATATCGCGTCGACCGAGGGGCGGCGGCGATTCGAGCCATACCTGGGTCGAGACGGCATCGACGAGTATCTGGCGTCGATGCGGTTGTCGGGCACGTGGGGGGACGAGCTGACCCTCAGGGCGATCGCCGAAGCGTTTCACGTCATGGTATCTGTCGTGTGTTCCACGAAAGAGTCGTGGTTCGTTCGGTACATCCCAGACAAAGTCTCCAGCAACAAGAATGCCGAGGTGTTTTTGGCTTACACGAGCCCATGGTGGGTATTGAACTCGGACCGCCGTGCCCGCCCAGACTCTCACGCTCACTCGTTCGCTCGCTCGCTCGCCAGTCATTATGACCGCATCGAGCGCATGTCTAATGGTTAAAATAATCACAACACACCAGCAACAACAGCGATCATTGCGTCATCGGGTACGTGCCCACCTGGTCAAATTTTGCCCGAAGCTTGGGTGGCGGCCGGGCCGATCTCGGAACTTCCCGGCCCTTCTTCGCGAACCATTCGGGCTTTGTCAGCGCTCGCAAAGCCAGTTTATTGTAGTACACTGTCGTCACGTTGCCTCCACGACGCTCCAGAGCCTCTTTCGCCGCCTTGCTGACCTGGCTCACCTCGAGCTTGACGTTGTCGAGCGCAAACTCTTCTTCGCCCTTGGCGAGCAGCTTGACGCCGTCCCTGATGTTCCGGCGCACCACGCTGGCGTCCCGCAAGTCCTTCATCGTAATCACCTTGGAGGCGTCCAGACGACCGCTCGTGATCCACTCTTGCAGCCGCGCGAGGTTCAACAGCTCATACTCGCGCGAAAACGGATTATGGAAGCCCCGCTTCGGTATCCGCAACCGCATCGGCGTCTGTCCGCCCTCGAATCCCAGCTTTGGGCCCCCGCCCGAGCGCGCCTTCTGCCCCTTGTGTCCCCGGCCCGCCGTCTTGCCCTTGCTCGACCCGATGCCCCGCCCGACGCGCCGCCGCTGGTGCGTCGCGCCTTCGTTGTCTGCAAGGGTGTTGAGCGCGACGTGTTGTGCGCCTTGCGCGCCTTGTGCGCCTTGAGTCGGCGCGCTCGAGCTGAGCGCCCGGCCGCTGCATGGGCAGTAAGGATTAAAGTGCTCCAGCAGCGCGGCCAGGCGGTTCGGACTGCCCGCCCGGGTATATCTGGCGATAGACATGTGTGGTGACTGCCTCCGAACGTCGTGACACCGCGAACAGGACTATCGGCTTAGAACGCGGTGGAGAAAAAATTTTAGACCGTCTGGATTTAAAAACGACAGCTAATGTTCCCCCATGGAGTCCTCATCATCATAGAGTCAGGCTGTGCGAGACGGCGCGGCTGTGCGAGACGTTGTTGAGACACGCGAGTCCGCTGAAGCGATCGCTGAAGCAGCATGTTCCGGAGGAGAAACTCGTCTGGAAGCGGCGCTCGTGGCAACTCGAACGTGTCGACGCTGGCCGTCGTGGCCGGGATCAAGCCCTGGGCACCCTCGGGCTGCGATTACTATGAGATCTTGGGGGTCGACAGGACGGCGACCGCGGACGCGATCCGCAAAGCCTACCTGCAGCTCTCGATGAAGAATCATCCCGACAAGAACCCGGGCGACGAGGCCGCGAAGCGAAGGTTCCAACAGATTTCCGAGGCGTATCAAGTCTTGTCGGATCCCAAGCTCCGATCGAAGTACGACGCGACCGGCAGCGTGGATGGCATCGACTTTGAGGACGCCGCGGCAGTGTTCACGCAGCTGTTCGGGAGTCCGAAGTTCGATGTGTACATCGGAAGACTGCGTCTGGCGTCGATGATCCTATTGGAAGGCGACCAAGACGCGTTTATCGCCTACGAAAAGCAGCGACTCGCCGACCTGGGTGGGTATCGACCTCGCCCCCCATGACGCCGCCCGCCTAACGCTCTCACTCGCGCCACCCGCTCGTTCGCTCGTTCGCTCGCTCTCTCTCGTTCGCTCGCCAGTGCTCAACCTCAAGGTCATCATCTCGCAGTACACGCTCTCGGACGATCTGGACATGTTTGTCCAAGCCATGGCGACGGAGGCCGAGGTCTTGGCCAAAGAGCAGCACGGGAGACGGTTGCTCTACATTCTTGGCCGCACATACGTGTCGGAAGCCCAGATAGTGCTGACTAACTTCCTCCAGTCCAACCTCCTGCGCGTCAGGAATGGCTTCAGGGGCATCGGTCAGAATTTCAAGAGCATGTCGGCGCTGGTCAAAACGGCGGTCGTGGCCCAGGAGAGCGCTCGCATGCTGCAGGCATCGGCCGACGCCCAGGCACAGGCGATCAGACAGGGCGGCCGGGAGGGAGAAGATGCAGGCGGGAACGTGAATGAGGAGCAGCTCAAGGCCGAGCTCGAGGCGCAGCAGGAGAAGATCATGATGCAGGTAGCGGAGAAGGCGCTGCCACTCGTCTTCGACACCGTATGGTCGCTCAACACGCAGGAGATTACGACGCTGGCAGCGAAGGTGGTCCGCGGCGTAGGATATTGAACCCGTGCTCCGCCGCCTGCTCGCACGCCCCGACTCTCCCACTCCCTCACTCCCACTGTCGCTTGTTCGCCAGGTCCTGCACGAGAAGAACATCGGAGGCAGCGAGCGAAGGAAACGAGCCATAGCGATCTACGAGCTCGGCCGCATCTTCAAGAGCTACAAAAACGACGAAGAAATCAAGGCCTGCCCTGATGCCGCGTCGCTCATCGCCGACATTGAAAAGGCGATGCGGAACGTCATGGCGCAGGGCGACGACGGCGACGACAGGCGCGACGCTGCGTGACCAAGGGCAGCGCCAATGCCGCCAACAGCCACGCCGACGGCGACGCCCGACCCGGAGAAGAGCAAGAGCTTGCACAAAATCAGAATACATACGTTTTACGCATATGTTTTACGACTGCTACTGTCCGCGGCACCCGATCTGCATCTTCATCTCGTCCGACGCAGCGACGCTCGGATTCTTGCACAGCCTCTTGGCGTCCTCGTTTCCGATCAGAGCGTCCTCGAAGTTTGCCCCCTCCAGATTGGCAGTCTCGAAGCCCGTGATGCCCGTGATGACGGCGTTGACGAATGTTGCCCCGCGAAGGTCGGCGTTATCCAAGGCACTCCTGTCCAGCACCGAGTTGGACAGATTCGCGTTCTGCAGGTTCGTATTCACCAAAAACGCCTTACTGATCACCGCCTCATTCAAGTTGGCACCCTTCAAGATGGCATCGTTCAACAGCGCGCCAGAGAGGGTTTTGCCCGACAGATCCGCGCCCGTGTAGTCGCAGAAACGGAGGTCCAGAACCTTGTCTCCCGACACACCATTACTCTGTCCGATTGTGTTTCCCGTCTGTGGAGCGGACGTGGTGAGGAGGGTGAGGGCGATGACGACGGCGAAGACAACGACGGCGACGACGACGTACGTAGCCCCTTTCGCACCGCTGTGGGTCGGGATCGAGCGGCGGCAAGCGGACTTCCGCGTTGGCTTGCATGGCCGGGACCATGGCGACCAGCGCGGCCAGTCCACCGGCGCAGATGGTGGACTTCAGTTCCTGGTGAAATGGAGTGGCTGCCACGATGACGGTGCGCGACGTGGCGCCCACGCGCCTGCACGGGGTGGCTCGCACGAGGCTAGATTTCAAGCAACACGGAGCCATTGGACGACGGACGTGTACAATGAAGTTGGAAATGGGGTGTGTGTGTCTCGTGGCTCATAAAAACTGACTCTCGCGATCGGGAAGAAGAAGCACGGAGCAGCCGTTGAGGGGTTCCACAGTCCCACTGAACGCGGCGAGTAACGATGGCGTATCGATACGGGAGGGCGCTGACGGACGTGTAGAAAATAGCCCCGAGGATCAGACGCGAAATTTGAACGGACGATGGAGAACGCAAAGCCGAACGCCCACGGCGAGGCGCCGGCCGCGGAGGCAATCGTCGACGAGGTGAAGCTGTCGCCGCCGATCAAGAAGTACAAGATCGGGGGGTGCGAGGTCTGCTTCCCGCACCGGGCTTACGGCACGCAGATGGGCTTCATGAGCAAGGTGATCTCGAGTCTTGAGAACTCGGAGAATGCACTGCTCGAGGCGCCGACGGGGTCGGGAAAGACGCTGTCGCTGCTGTGCTCGGCGTTGGCCTGGCAGGAGAAGGAGAAGCGGCGCTATGCGTCGTTGGAGGCAGAGACGAAGAAAGAGGGTCCCGTGCAACCCGAGGGCGCCGCTGTCAAGGTCAAAGGGGAAGTTGAGGCGGGGGTGAACGGTCCGACGACCACCAACGCCCAGGCCCAAGCCCAGGCCCACGTCCATGGAGCGACTCAGGCGACCCATCCAACGAATCCGACCCGTCCAACGAATCCGACAGCGCACACATCAACGAATGAAACGGGGGGCGGCTTCATCCCGGGGGCCACGCAGAACGATCCAGAGGCGCCGGCCGGACCCCCTCGCATCTACTATGCGACGAGGACGCACTCACAGATCCAGCAGGTGGTGGCCGAGCTCAAGCGATGCGGTTACAAGCCGAAGATGGCCATCCTGGGATCGAAGCAACACTACTGCGTCAACTCGTTCGTGCGGAACAAGCCGTCCATCGAGGAGGCGTGCGAGGACTCGCTCAAGGTCAACTCGTGCAAGTACTTCTCGGGGAGCATTGCGAGGTTCACTTCGAGCCACACGCAGCTGCATGACGTGGAGGACCTGTGCCGCATGGGGAAGCAGCGGGGCGCGTGCCCGTTCTTCGTGAGCAAGGAGCTGGCCAAGGACGCCGATATCGTGTTCGGGCCCTACAACTACTTCATCGACCCGGTCATCCGCCGGAGCATGTCGATCGAAATGGACAACGCCGTGTTCATCTTCGACGAGGCACACAACATCGAAGACGTCTGCCGCGAGAGCGGGTCCATGGAAGTCAGCCTGGAGGTCGTCAACGACATGGTGGCCGCGCTGACGAGGGCGTGCAAGCACAACATGCGGCCCGAGATTTATGACCCGCTGCTGGCGCTCGTCACGACGATGAAAAATTGGATGATGCGCGAAGATGCCATTCTTAAGCAGAAGAACGAGTCGAGGGGCGGCGGCGGCGGTCGTCGAGGCGGTCGAGGCGGTCGAGGGGGCCGTGGCGGGTGGGACGACCCCGACCCGCAGATCTGGCAGGGCAAGCAGCTGCTGCAGCACCTCAGCTTCATGGGACTCGGCGCAGATCGGATCGAGACGCTGTGGAACTGCTACGAGAAGGCGAGGGAGCACGACGAGCAAATGATGCAGGAGGAGCGCAAGAACGGGGGCGGCCGTGGGGGCGGCGGGGGCGCGGGCGGGGGCGCGGGCGGGGGCGCGGGCGGGGGCGCGGGCGGGGGCGTCGGCCAAGGCGCAGGCGACGGAGCCGGCCAAAGCGCAGGCGACGGACAGACGTCCCAGATGAAGTCGGGACGGATCGGCGCCATGACGCTCGGCACCCTTTCGCGCATCATCCAGCTGGTCGGCATCCTCCACCACCAGTGCGAGGACGGCGGCCGGGACTACCGCCTGGTCCTAGCGCGGACCATGGACCAGAACCGGGGCCAGGTGCGACGTCGCCAGGTCCCCAAGGACGCGGTCGGCGGTCTCGTCGTTGTGACCGTGTCCCTGTGGTGCCTGAACCCGGGCATCATCTTCAGGCCGATCTCCACCAAGTCGCACTCGGTCGTGCTGACCTCGGGAACGCTGTCGCCGCTCGACTCGTTTTCGTCCGAGCTGGGGGCCAAGTTCCCGGTGTCCCTGGAGTCGCCGCACGTCGTCAACATGCAAAAGCAGGTCCTGGCCGGCGTGCTCTCGACGGCCTCGAACGGACTGCCCCTGAAGGCCACCTACCAGCAGTCGTCCAAGCCCGAGTTTATGGACGGCGTCGGGGAAATCATCCTCTCCATGTGCTCGACGGTTCCCGACGGCCTGCTCGTCTTCTTCTCGTCCTACAACATGATGGACAAGCTGACCATCCGGTGGAAGGAGACGGGCGTCTTCCAGGCCATGGCCCGTCTCAAGCCGCACGTCGAGGAGCCCCGGTCGGGCGGCGGGGAGGCCCTCAAGAAGACCATGAACCAGTACTACAAGGGGATCAACGACGGGGCCGGCGGAATGTTTTTCGCCGTCTGTAGGGGCAAGGTCTCGGAGGGCCTCGACTTTTCGGACCAGAACGCGCGCGCCGTCGTCATCGTGGGCATCCCTTACCCCAACCTGAAGGACGCCAAGGTCAACGCAAAGAAGGACTACAACAACTCCCGCGCCATGAGCAGCGAGGGCAAGCAGAGTCATCTGCTGACTGGCGACAGGTGGTACGAGCAGCAGGCGTTCCGCGCCCTGAACCAGGCACTCGGCAGGTGCATCCGGCACAAGAACGACTACGGCACCATCATCCTGGTGGACGAGCGCTTCAAGTCGACGCCTCGCCAGTCGAGCTTGTCGAGATGGATGCGGAGCAATCTCAACATCTTCCCCGGCCTGTCGCAGTGCATGACGACCATGGAGGGCTTCTTCAAGCGGCTGTCGCTGGACCCGGAGCTCAACCCGAAGCGCGTCAAGCGACAGGAGCAGCCCGGGACGGAAATGACGAACCGAAAGGACGCTCTCAAGATCCTCATGGGCGGGCGGCTCGGGAAGAAGGCCAAGACCGGCGACAATGCCGACGCCGACGCGGACGCCGACCGTGCCGCTGCGGCCGCGATGGAGGCATCGTTCCAGCCGGCCCAGATGCCGTCGCTGTCGCAGAACTCGCGCATGGTCCAGGCCGTCGAGGCGGCCCTCCGGGAAGTGCCCGTCGCGCTCTGGGTCGGGAAGGAGGTCGAGGCGTGGACCAGCGCCGCGCTCGCCAAGGGCATCGAATGCAGGGCCAACGCCGTTGAGCGCGCCATGGACGGCATTATGCACGTTTTTGGCGCCAGCGAGCGTCTCGACTTTGCCTGGTCGGACAAGCTCGCGCTGTCCATTCCGTGGGGCCTGCAGGCCATCTTCCACGAGCTGCTGACGGAGAAGCACGGCGTCGACAGCCCCAAAGTCGACGTCGCCGCCCTCAACTATGGAAAGGAGCGGAACTGGGACGATCTCGACCAGCAGGTGCTGTTCCACGCGGTGAAGCAGCGCTACCACGAGTGCATGGACGACATTCGCCACGGGCTGCTCAAGGCGAGCCAGCAGCAGCAGAGTGGTGGGGCGATTGCGAGCTTGGGGGCGGCCGCGGGCGTGGGCGCAGGCGCAGGCGCGGGCGTCGGCGAGCCCAACCAGCCCTCGCAGGCTGGATGTGCGAGCGACCGGCACAGGCGGAGCAGCGCGAGCTTGGCGACGTCGTCGACCCCGTCGGGCACGGTGCCAAACGGGACGACGCCGCCAGGCACGGGTCCGACGCCCCTGACGCGGCCCAACAGGGTCGTTGACGTGGTGGAGGAGCTCAAGTTTTTGGAAAACTACATGGACGACAGTGGGGACTCGGACTGGTAGGTCCGACGTAAATCAAAACCGAATTCAGACTCGGGGTTCACGCACCCTCGGTCGACGACGACAACAGCTGCTTGTCAGAATCGACGACGAGCATCTACAAGCATCTACAATCAAGCGTGGAGGGAGAAGACGGACGGCATCGATCCGGATGGACCTGGAGTGCGAAGAGCGAAAAGCCATCGAGAAAGCCCTCGAGCTCGAGCAGGCTCGATTTTCGTTCCAGCAAGCACACCTTGTTCAAATGATGCATCTCAGCCAACAGAGCACTGAGGTAGGTACCTGAATTCTCGACCGCGCACGCAAACGTCCGCCCGCTCGTTCGCACCCGACGCGCTCACTCTCACTCCCGCACCCGCCCGCTCGCCCGCCCGTTCGCCAGGAGTACAACAGCCTGGTGCAGGACTATTACCTTCTCCGCGTGCAGCACCAGAATGATATGCTGAGGCTCAACCAAGTGCTCTATCTCTCGCAGACAGCGTCCGAGCAGCAGCAAGAGCCCACGGACGTCAACATGGTGGTCACCGACACGACCGACGCCCGCCCGGTGCTCGCAGGCATCAACAACAACATGCAGCTCGATAACGTCAACGTGTCGAGGAAGCGGACAGCCTCCGCCGTGCTGGGAGGGGCGGAGGGGGAAAACAAGGCAGCACGAACCGACGACTGACCATTTTTTTTCACTGACAGCAATTTTCAACCCAATCATTCATTCATTCATTCGCACCTCTGAAACTCGAGCTCGACCAGCATCCCGGCCAAGTGCGATGAAATGGCCGACACGACAATGTCCCACCGCTTGTCCTGCGGCTGCGATCCCACGACCACTCGGACCATCTTCTCGCCGCCACGAACTTCGATCTCTCCGTATACCTGACTGGCCCCGGCCCGCGTAAATCCGCTCACGGCGACGATCTGGTCGCCCTTGCGGATCAGCTTGTCGGCTGTCGCCGTCTCGTTGTGCCGCTCGGCGTTGCCCCCGGCCTGTACCTCCCCCACGAGCAGTCTCCCGTCCTTGGTTTCCTCGAGGACGATACCCAAAGGCTTGGAGAGCTTGGCGATGTACCGGCTGCAGCCGGGTGGCACCACGTCCTGCTGCTCCTCGTCGCTCGCTGCGGCCCTGGTGAATGAATGACCGGTGGGTCGTCTCTCGACCCACCGGGAGGGACGAGGCCGGGAGACAGAGACGCCCGCTCGCGCCCAGCACGGACGGACGGGTCTGGATACTACAAGACTGAAGGCACTCATGACGGGATCGCGAGCGAATTCTTCGTGCAACTCGAAGCTGGATCACCAGAAAACACGAAAATTCAGCGAGAGAAGCAGAAGACGACGCCGCGACCACCACGTGCGGGCATACACACATATCACATACCATGATTATCCCACAGCCGGTGGCGGTGGGCGCCCGAGGCCGGGCGGCCGCGCGGCGAGCGCCCATCGGAATCGAAAGCCACATGCGGCGAGCGCGACCAACTCGCACGCGCGCGCTCGCCGTGCCTCGACGGACCATCGTAGCCGCGGCGGACTCTGGCGTGCTGGATCTGACGGAGGAGAACGTGGTCATGGTGCTCGACGAGGTCCGCCCCTATCTCGTCAGCGACGGGGGCGACGTGGAGTTTGTTGAGCTCGACGGGTGCACGGTGTACCTGAAACTGGTGGGCGCCTGCAGTAGCTGCCCGTCCTCGACGACGACGATGACGATGGGCATCGAGCGCCGGCTGAAGGAGAAAATTCCCGATATTCTAGAGATTGTACAGCTGGAGGACGAGAACACGGGCCTGGAGCTGACGCCCGAGAACGTGGACACGGTGCTGAGCGAGATCCGGCCATACTTGGTTGGAACCGGTGGCGGTGCGCTCGACCTGGACTCTTTAGATGGACCGATCGTCAAGGTCCGGATCAGCGGGCCGGCGGCCTCGGTCATGACCGTGCGAGTTGCCGTGACGCAGAAGCTGCGCGAGCGGATCCCGAGCATCGCCGCCGTGCAGCTGCTCAACGAGGACGACTAGGGGCGGACGACATTCTTTCTTTCATGTTTCTTCTTTGCCTTGAAACGATCGGTTTTCTCCTCGAGTCCAAACTGATCATCTCGGCCAGCTGTCTGCAGACGCATTTTGATCATCAGTGCTGCCACGCGATCCGCCCAGGTACACCCCCACCCTCATCCCCACCGCCATCCCCACTCCCACCCGCACCCCGCGCGGAGCTCGACGTGGCGGGCGAGAACGCTCGGAGCTCGACAGACAGGAGGAGGAGAACAGTGAAAATGCCCGAGCCTCAGCTCAGCAAGCCGACCATCTTTCGGGCCCTCGCTGCCGGCGTGCTGGTGATTGGCTCGAAGGCAGCGGCCGTGCTCAAGTCGAGTGGATCCGCGGTCAAGATCGTGGCCCTTCTCGGCAGCGCAGGGACAGCCGCGGCGGCGCTCCAGCCGGGCACGTCGGACGACAAACGAACAAATGTTAACAAATGAAACCAAACAACGCCCCATGCTACTCGTCGTCGCTGTCGCTGCCGCTGCCGCTGCCGCTCTTCCGGTCGTCGAAGAACTGCAGGTCGCTCTCGTGGGAGGCCAAGAACGACCGGAAATCCCCGAACGAAAGCGCGCCGTCGCCGTCCGAGTCGGCCTCGCGAATCGCGGCGTCGACCATGTCGGACACGTCGCACCCTTCCTCGCCGCATAGCAACCGCTCGACGTCGTCCGCACCGAGCGCGTCGTCGTCGTCCACGTCGGCCGCCTCGAACACCTCGGCGAGCATGTTGTCCCACTCTGCCGTGTCCCTCACCGCCTTCCACTCGGTCATCGCCGCGCACCAATCGTCCGGGTCGATCGCTTGATCTTTGTCGAACGTGATCTGCGCCATGAGCTGGTCGGCTTCGTCCGGCGAAAGGTCAAAGTTGCCGCCGACCAGGACGTTCCGCAGGTCCGACTCCGTGATCCGCCCGTCGGGCAGCGTCTCGATACCCAGGCTGACCATACCCTCTGCCAACGCTCCGGAGACACCGTTCAGATGCGCCGCCACGTGCGCCATCTTGCGCAGCGCCTGCTGCTTGAGCAGCCCGTACGTCCCGAATCGCTGCAACCGCTGCACGACCGTGTTCTTGAGCGTGTTCTCCACCCCCTCCTGCTCCGGAGCGCCGATCGAAAACATCCACTCGTGCTGCAGGCATTCCGCGGCCGTCGGACGCCTCGTCCGGTCCCTGTCCAGCATTCGCTGCACGAGGTCCTTCGCCGCCGCCGGCAACCCCTCCCACGTCTCGTCACTGAAATCCAGGTCGGAATACAAGATGGCCCGGAAAATGTCCTTGTTCGCGCAAGCCACGCCGTTCATAAAGTCCCGCGCAATCTCGTCCCCCTCCTCTCCCGTCCACGGCAGCTTCCCTGTCAGCACCATGTACGCCACCAGCCCCGCGCTCCACACGTCCGACTCGTGCCCATAATCGCACTTCAAGACTTCCGGAGAGATATACATCGGCGTCCCCGCCCGCATATCCACCCGCTCGCCCGCCTCGCAGAACACCGAGACCCCAAAGTCGATCGCCTTGAGCGGCGCACTCCCGTGGTCCGGGTTGGCAAACAGAAAATTGTCCGGCTTGATATCCCTGATCAACACCCCCTGCGAGTGACACAGCGCCGTCACCCGCAGCACGTCCCGCACAATCCTGCACAGGTCCTCCCCCGTGTACCGCTCCCCCCGCACGATCGCATCCCACAACGTACCCCCCGTGCACATCTCCATCACGATATCCACCTGCGTATCATCCTCATACACCTCGTACACATACGCAATATTCAAACTCCGACCCAGATGATTCCCAATGTCCACCTCGTTCCGAATCCTCCGCACGTAATACCGGTCCAACGTCCCCCCCACCCCAAACCGCTTCTGCATCCGCTTCACGGCATACTCCTTCCCGCTCACAATCTCAATACCCTTATACACCTTCCCAAACGTCCCACTCCCCAGAATATCCCCCAGAACATACCGATCCCCGAACCCGCTCTGATACCCAAACCACGAGGTCGGCTCGTCGTGCGTCTGGTGGTACATCGCCTGGTGGTCCTTCGCGTCGGCCCGCACCACGACCGGGCGACGCCTCCGACCGCAACCACGACCGACGTCGGAAGCCACCCACGTCACCGACGATGACGACGCCCGCCGACGTCGCTGCTGCACCGACGACGAGTTCGACGAGTTCGACGAGTTCGACGAGTTCGACGAGATCGATCTCCAAGTCCAACTCGTCGTCGCCAACGTCGCCAACATCGTCGTCGTAGAGTAGATGGCTGTGGCTGTGGCTGTGGCTGCGCCTCTTCCTATGGGAGGAGGCCTGTGGGTCAAACCACCGACCACCAACGTACACGTTCTCGTGCCAGGCCTATACGATCGTATAGGCCTCGCGCGATGATAAGAAGTCTTCGGGACGACAAAGCAAGGGACCCGTTCATTCATTTCCTCGTCTCTCTCTCTCTCTCTCTCTCTTCGCTCGAGCGCGAGACCCTTCCACGAGAGACGAGAGGATGACGATGGCACCGGCACCGGCACCACACATACTGTCACTCCAGGCCATTCTCCGCTCCTACCTGGAGCGCGTACTCCTCGGACTGCAGTCTGTGAACGATTCGTTCGGAACGAATCGTTCGGCAGTTGGCAGTCCCGGGCCGTCCTCGGCCCTTCACTTGCAACAGCAGCGCTCCGTGCTGATTCTGGACGCGGACACGGTCCGTATCGTATCGACGGTGATGAGTCAGCGGGACGTGCTTCGGCTGGGCGTGGCGCTCGTGGAGCGGATTGACGAGGCCGCGATCGACGACCGGTCGCGCGGGCCCTCGTCATCTTCGTCGTTGTCGTCGTCATCGTCATCGTCGGTGTATTCGTCGTTGACGGCCGTGTACTTCATACGTCCGACCAAGTCGAACGTCCGTCGGCTGCGTCAGGAGTTGAAGAATCCTCGGTTCGGGGGGTACAGGGTGTACTGCACGAATTTCGTGAGCGATCTGCGGCTGCAGGATCTGGCCGAGGGGGACGGCGGGGAGCGGGTAGAGGTAGTGCGGGAGGTGTACGGGGACTACGTGGCGTTGGACGGGTGGCACTTTGTGGTGGGCGCGGGGGCTGGGAGCCTGGGTGGGGGGGACTATGGGGCGATGGGGGAGGTGGTGGACCGGTGCACGGAGGGGCTGGCGGCGGTGATGCTGTCGTTGCGGCGGAATTTCAAGGTGCGGTTCAGTCGGCACAGTGAGTTGGCCGGGCGGGTGGCGAGGAGTCTGTGCCAGCTGACGGGGGTGGAGCAGCGGGGGCTGTTCGACTTTGGGGAGCGGGAGAGCGGGAGTAACAGTACCGTGCTGGTGTTGGATCGTCGGGAGGACCCGGTGACGCCGTTGCTGAGCCAGTGGACGTATCAGGCCATGGTGCACGAGCTGCTGGGCGGGCTGAAGGATAACGTGGTGCGGTTGCGGGACAGCCGGCAGGAGTACGTGATGTCGGCGCTCGACGACGAGTTTTTCCGGAAAAACATGCACCTGAACTTCGGAGACGTGGGGATGGCGGTGAAGGACCTGGTGGACCGGGTGAGCGCGGATCACATGACGGTGAAGGGGTTTGATACGATCGAGGACATTGCGGCGTTCGTTGAGCACCTGCCAGACGCGACCGAGCAGCAGGGGCTGACGGCCAAGCACGTGACGATCATGGGGGCGCTCTCGAAGGAGGTGGAGGAGCGGTCGCTGATGGCGGTCTCCGGGGTGGAGCAGGACGTGTGCTGTCAGGCGTCGAGCCCCGCGGCGCACTACGAGGCGGTCGCCGGGATTGTGCGGAACGGCAGGGTGCGGGCGATGGACAAGGCGAGGCTTGTGTTGCTCTACGCGTTCCGCTACGAACAAGAGGCGCCACAGGAAGTATCGACTCTGTTTTCGGCCATGGAGACGGCCGCGGGAGCAGACGCCGCGCTGATGGACACGATGCGGTACCTGCGCAAGAGCACGGCGGCCATCATGGCCCGCGGCAGCCTCGACCTGTTCTCTGACAAGACTCTGACGTCCAGGTTTGCCAACCTGGCCAAGCAGCACCTTCGCGGCGTGGAGAACGTCTACACCCAGCACCAGCCGGCGTTTGCGGGCGTGATTGAGCGCGCCGCGAGGGGTCGGCTCTCCGTCGAGGACTTTCCGTTTGCGTCGTCGTCAGCGTCGGTGGCGGCGGGCGACGGAGGTCGTGGAGGTCGTGGAGGAGTTGGGGGGTACGGGGCCGGGTATGGGTCCGGGGTAGACGG
>Ga0181573_10000142_pt1 | contig 70954 bp, 52 predicted proteins | sample 101ome_25_FD_148643 | JGI IMG/M metagenome (GOLD analysis project Ga0181573, IMG submission 148643) | Coastal salt marsh microbial communities from the Groves Creek Marsh, Skidaway Island, Georgia - 101409BT metaG (spades assembly) | ecosystem: Environmental > Aquatic > Marine > Intertidal zone...
GTTCTGATTCTCATCCCATTCGAGATAAAAACCAAACCCCTTTCCATTACGTAAACCCTAATCACCATGTGCCGTATGGTATACATTTTTAAGACCATACCAGTGTTATTTCGTATTCCAACGACTATGCATACGTTAGGTTTACACCCGAATACCGTTATATCATCCGTTATAGTGGTATTCTGTACCCTGGTTAGGGTTTGGGATTTATCACTGAAACTTCATGTTTCGGATAGGACGCCACTGCGCGACGCGACCGCGATTCGGGTCATCATGTCGTTCGCGTCCGCCCGGACGACGACGACCGTCTGCGTTGTCGGCGCCGGCGCGCGCGATGACCGGCGACGACCCCGCGTCGTCGCCGTCCGCGCCGCGAGCGCGTCGTCCCGCGATGACGACGCGACGCGACGCCGCGTGAACGGTGAGGACCAGAGGCGGCGTGGGTTCGGCGGCGACGCGTCGACGACGTTCGCGACGACGTCCGCTTCGGCGGTGGACGCGGACGGAGCGCCGACGACGACGCGGAAGCGGTGGACCCGCGGTGGACGCGCGCCGGCGAGAGGGAGCGGGCGACGGGACGACGCGGAAGCGGGCGAGGAGGAGGAGGGAGGCGACCGCGCGCGATTCGACAGTGACGGCTGGACCGAGGACGACGATAAAGCCGGGAGCGGCGGAAGAGCGACGGAAAGCGCGGGCGCGTCGCCGAGAAGCGCGTACAGACCCCGCCGGGGGTCGAGTGGGATGACGAGGAAGCAAAAATACGCCGTGGCGCGCGGGGGTGTACGAGGGGTCGGGGAAAGGAAACCGTCGTCGGCGTCGACTTCGGCGAGCGGAGGGGAGGAAGAGTACGACTTACGCGTGACGAAGTCGTCGCACGGGGCGTTGCAGAGACACGTGAACGCGCAGAAACCGAGGGAGGGGCACGGTGGTGGTCACGGTGGGCGTGGCTCTGGTGGACGCGGTGGGCGCGCGTCGTCGTCGTCGTCGTCGTCGTCGTCGTCGTCACACGCGGATAGGGGCGGACGAGGAAACCAACATCAACAACAGATGCGGCCGGGTGAGCGCATCGTTCGAGCGATGGAATCGATAGAAGCCCCGGTTGATGGCGCGGATAAGATTGCGTGGGATGTTGTCGGTGATGCGGTGAACCCGTCGGGTGGGTCGTTCAAGTTTACGACGTCGACGCTCAACTTTGCGATTAAAGAACTCGGCGAGCGCGGAAGCTTTGATCGAGCGTACGCGTTGTACCTGTGGATGTCGAGAAAGCGCGGTCGGTTTACGCCGAACGAGTTCACCTACGTCGCCCTCGCGGGTGCTGCGAGGACGTTATCGCAGACGCGCACGGTGCAGACGCTGTGGAGCCGCGCCGTTCAGGATAAGGATGAGGAGATGCTGTGCAACGAAATCGCATCCGCCGTAATCGCGGCGCTCAATCGAGTGAGCGATTGGAGCGGGGCGTATCGAGTGTTTCGCGACATGGGCGCGTCGAGTAAGCGCAGAAATCTGTACACGTACACCGCCGTACTCACGGCTTTGAGAGACGAAGGACGCGCGGATGAGTCTCTGGCGGTGTTGAACGAAATGCAAGGAGAACCAGGGGTGCAACCGACGAGTTTAGCCTTTGCGCTGACGCTCACCTCGTTTGACAACGCGAGAAGGTGGATCGAGGGTAACGCGCTGGCGAAGCGAATCAAGCGCTACGACGTGCGACCGGACACGACGCTCATGCACGCTATTATCACCATGGCGGGACGAGCCGGAGATATGGCGCACGCGAATGACGTCTTCAACGCGATGAGAAACTCGACGATGATTGTGAGCACGTACACCTTCAACGCGCTATTAGGTGGGTACGCGAGGTACGGTGACTGGGACGGTTGCATCGAGGTGTACGATGAGATGAAACGTTCGAAACTTCAGCCGGATTCTTACACGTTTACGCAACTCATATCCGCCGCCGAACGAAGCGGTGAATACGTCGCTGCTGATGGAGTTTGGACAGAGATGCTCAACAAGCGCATCATTCCGCACACCGTCATGTGCGGGGCGTACATTCACTGCTTGGGCTGTCAAGGGAGAGACCTCGAGGCGGAGGCTGTGATGGAACAAATGCGCGACCGTTGGGATGTTCCTAGAAATGCCGCCGTGTATAACGCGCTCATCGGAGCGCACGTTCGTAGCGGTGAAGTCACTCGCGCGCTCGGAGTCTTTGAAGATATGCAAAGCGTCGACGGTTTGATGCCGACTGAGATTACCTTTGCCGTTCTCATCAGAGCTTGCCAAGAGAGCGCGTTGACGAAGCGCGCGGCGGGACTCGAGGACATGCGAGACGCGCTCGCCGCAGCGGGTCAGCTCGTGCAGGATTTATCCGGCGCTTCGACGCTCGCTTAGAGATTAAACGCACTGTATGTAAGAGAAATTGAATATCATTGTTTACAACGCCGCTTTCGGCGGTTCTTCGCACTGTGTCACCAAGTCCTCCAACGCCGCGACGCGCATTTTAAGCGCACGTAGGGTGCATTCGAGCACATGAATCTGTCTTTCGTCTTCGTCTTCGCCGTCGCCGCCCGGTGGGCCGTGCCTGAATCTGCGCCGAGGAGCCCTCTTGTTGCGCTCGGCCAATTCGTCGCGCGCGATTCTCCTATTCTGCGCCGACGCCGTGAGTTTGAGATGACCGACGTCCGAGATGAGTCTCTCCGAGAGAGGTGCACACGGTGGATTTTCGAGGGCAAATTTCAACGCTCGCAGCGCCGCTCTGGCGTTCGAGTGACGCCTGTCGTATGAGAAATCGTACTCATCAAATGTATCACCCAGGCACTCGTCATCTTCGGTGAGCTCAGTCATGAATGTCGCCGTCGTTCGCGCGACGGCGCAGTCGTCATCGCTCGCCTCTGAATCCTCTTCTAGACGCCTCGTCGATTCGAAGAGCGGTAGAAACTGAGGGGGTATCCTATCTCGCACGGCGTCGCGGGACATTTGTGTCTCTTTGCACCTCGGCTCGGCTATTTATGGCTGTCGTCTGATTTTTATGTTACACAACAATCTTATGGAGTCAATGCGGACTAGTTTTCCTTGCCTTGCTTTGCGGTGTTTGCTCGGCGTTTGGACGCCGCTTCCGCCAACGCGTTGGGCGCGTCGGGTCGAGTGTTGTCCTCCTTTTCTTTCAGCGCAGGGACTGTTCGCGTCACTGTACTGTGCCCATCGACAAACTTGGTTCTCATAATGACGTTTGCGTTGTTGAACATGCCCTCCTTCAACGAAACGACGAGGAACTGAGAGAATGGGAAGTGTTGTTTGATCATTCGGCCGATGTTTTGGGTGTGCGAAAGATCGAGCGCCGCGTCAACCTCATCAAGAATGTAAATCGGCGCCGGTTTGAAGAGCAACAACGCGAGAATCAACGAGAGGGCGAGCAATGAACGCTGACCACCGGAGAGCTCAGTGAGCGATTCCTTCCACACCTCGCCAAAAGCCACCTTGACTTCGAGACCGTCGAGCACGGTGCAACCCTCTGGGGGCTCGAGTTTGGCGGAAGTACCCGGCAACAAGGTGGAGAAAATGGAACCGAAATCCTTCGTCACCTTCTCCCACGTCAGTTGCAAAGCCTCACGCTTCTTCTCATCCAACTCGGAAATAACCTTCTGAATCTTGGATCTGTCGTTGAGCACAATGCGGCGTTTCTCCTGCAGTTCCTTAAACTCAGCCTCAGCCTTGTCGAACATGGCGATGACCTTTTTGTTCACGCGTTTGCCAAGCGTCGCTTGCGCCTCTTCGCATTCAGCTAACTCGGCTTGCGCCTCGGCGGGAGAGCGCTTCTTGAAGTCGTAATCACCGCCCGGTTGGCCGAATAACGCGCACTCGCTCGCAATCCACTGGTGCTCCTTTTGAAGGTTATCGAGGTGGGCGTGCGCATCCTCCGCCTCCTTCTCGAGGCGAGTAATCTTGTGCTCGAGCTTCTTCATCTCCACGCCTTGATCCATGGCGACAGCCTCGAGCTTGGACTTGCGCTTGAGCAAGTTGGAGATTTCCTTGTCGCACGCCGCGACTCGCGAGCGTCGTTCTTCGAGTTCGGCGGCGACTACGTCGTGCTCTTCACGCTTCTTGGCGACATCCTTCTCCATCGCCTCGGCCTCGGCTTGAAGCTCACCGATCGCGACGTCGAGCGTCGCGATTTGTTCATCGACACCGGCACGTTCAGCCACGGCGGCTTCCTTTTCGACGCGAGCATTTGTGACGAATTCTTCCTTCTCCTTGATTTGCGCGCGTGCCTTGTTGACTGCGTTTCTCGCCTCCTTCAACGCCGCTTCGGCTTCCTTCAGACGAGAGTCGCGCTCCTTTTCGAAATCTTTAATTTCCTTCTCGAGCGTCTTTGCCAACTTCTCAGCCTCAGCCTTCTTTTCCTTGGCTCGCTCAGTCGTCGTCTGGGCATCGACAAGTTCTTGCTCAAACTTGCGAACCTTCTCCGCGAGTTGATGCACCTCGGAACCGCTCACTTTTTCCTTCAACAATCCGAGCGCGTGCTCTTGACGATCCAATTCATCCTCCAACTTTTGTGCCTCTTTGGCTTCCTTGGCAGCGTTTTTGGACGCCTCCTTGGCAGCCTTGAGTTCAGCTTCAGCCGTGGCGAGGGCGTCCTCCGCCTTGTGCAAGGCGTGCAATTTCGTGAGAACGCTGTAACCGCCGCCGCGAGAGCCGCCAGTCAACAAACCGCTCGGGTTGACCAAATCACCCTCGACGGTGACGCAGTTGAGGTAGACTTGTTTGTCGTACGCGACAGTCTTGGCTGTGGCTGCGTCCTTACACACGAAAGCCTTACCGAAGACGTACTTCATGACGTTCTGGATGTCATCGTCGCACGTCACAAAGCTCAACGCGAGCTCGGCATCTCCGTTGCTGGCTCTCTTTGCTGCTTCAATTTGGTTGTCAGACGCGATTCGCGAATCGATCTTGTTCAGTGGAAGAATCGTGACTCGCTTTTGGAGCTGACCCTTGGATAGAAGCGCCTTGCCGGTGACGTCGGTATCGACGACGACTTGATACAGCTTACCGCCCGCCAACACTTCAAGGGCAGTCGCCATCGCCGGATTCTTCACCTGAAGAAGCTTGGCGACGACACCCTTGACGCGGTTGCGGTCAAACTTGGCTTCAGGATCGCGGAACTTAAAGTCGAGTTCACTGAGCTTGGAGTTCAACACGTCCACCTCTTGCTGAAGGTCTTGAACTTTGCTGTGCGCCTTGTCGCACGCAACCTCAAGTTCGCGAGCCTTTTCGATGTTGCAACCGCCAAAGCTGGCGAGGTTGGCGCGAGCCGTCTCTACCGCAGATTCTGCCGCTTTGAGCTCCTTGGTGAGCTTGTCGCCCTCCTTTTCCTTGGCGCTCAGGGACTTCTTCGCCGTGATGAGTTCCTTTTCAACGTGCTTAATCTTAAGCGCCGCAGACTTGACTTCCGCGTCGCACGAAGACTGCGCCGAGACGGCGTCAGCCAACTGCGCTTGCAACGATTTGTCGGCGCCGGTGCCCTTTCCAGATTGAACTCCCTGGAGGGTACGCTCAGCCATATCGGCGGCGGCCACCTTCTCGGCCAACGCAGCCTCTTCCGCGGCAGCCTCAGCCTCGAGCGCGGCCACCTTCTCGGCGCGCTTGGCCTCAGCCGCCTCCATGTCGCTGGCAACCTTGAGAAGCTTTTCCTTGGCCTTTTGCTCGCTCTTCACCTCGCTCTGCTTATTCTTGAGCGCCGTCGTCTCCTTGACCAAGTTTTTGGACAACTCATCCGTGCGGGCGATGAGCTCCTTCATCTCACCTCCCATGCGTTCCTCCTTTTCCGCTTGCAAGCGTTGCGTGTGGAGCTCGATTTCGGTAGCCTCGCGGTTGGCGTCGTCAATGGCGGTGCGGCAATCCGCAATTTGCTCTTCAATGTTGGACGTCCCGGCGTTCGCATCTTCGACCGCCTCTTGCGCCTTGACGAAATCGTACGCGACGCAAAATCGTCGCAGACGTTCGAGATTATCATTCGCCGCCGCCCACTTCATGTAGTCGCCGCGCTCTTTACGCAGCTTTTCAATAGTTGGCAAAATTTCCTCCTCGAGAAGCTTATCAATCTCATCCACCTTGGTTTGCTTCTTATCGAGCGTCTTCAGCGCCCCTTCCTTTTTGTTTTCATACATTCTCGTTCCCGCCGCCTCCTCGAGCATGCCCAAAATCTCTGGCGGTTTCATATTGAGCACCTTGGTGATGCGACCTTGCATGATTAAAAAGTGCGGATTGTTCACGTTGAGCTGCACCGAGTGAAACAAGTTTTGCACCCGCGTCGGCTGCGCCGTCGCCCCGTTGATCATGTACTTATTCTTACCCCCAATCACAATCTGTCTCGTCACCGTGATTCGATCGCAGTGTTCGTAACCGACGGGCGATCGGCTCCGATCCTCATTATTAAACGTCACGCTCACGCTCGCCTTGGTCACGCCCGCTTGGCCTTGTTTGTACACCAACTCTTGTAAACTCGCCGCTCGAACCTACGATTCAGAGGAAAAACGAAAAGGACGACGCGCAGATTTCAAACGTCAGTCGATCGAGTGCGTGTGCGCATTCACTCAATCCAATCCTCCTCGGCGCGTCGCGGGCGTCGTCAAACGGTTTCGACTCGCTCGCGTTCGCTCTTTCCCCTCAAAACCAACAAACGCGTGGAATGAAATGATTCAACAAACGAACGCCCACGCGTTGCGAGACGCCGGGTACGAATAAAATCAAAAAAACATCGTCGTCGTCGTCGTGCTCACTACTACGAGTACGTACGTGCGTCAAGTTTGAAATCCCGAGCACGAAACAAATCGAATCGAGAATGTTTGACTTCCCAGACCCATTCAGTCCCGTGATGGCGTTGAATAACGGGTCGAATCCGGGTACGACGGTTCGTTTAGCGTACGATTTAAACCCGTCGATGCATACTTCTTCGATGTACATCGCGTCTTTCGTTCGTTCGTCGTCGTCGGCGTCGCGTCGCGTCGCGTGACGACGAGTGCGGATTAAGATGAAGATGTCGTTTCGGTTCTTTTTCGCAACGGCTTTTTTTCGACACATTTTCAACCACCTCGGACGCGGATGAAGTAAATGTAAATGTACAAATCTCAAACGACAACGACGATGATGACGACGCGGGAATGAATAAATAATGAATAAGATGCGTTAGTTCCACGGCGCGACGCCGTGTCCGACGAAACTGCGCGCCGGGACGACGACGGAACCGTCGGATTGAACAAACGGGGCGAGCCTGCGGCTAAAGTTTTCCGCAAAGGCGGTCCATAACGCGGAATCGGAAGCCAATTCCTCGCCGTATGGACCAACTTTGGCGATCTCGACAGCGGTGGGCAAGTCTGGAAAGGTGAAATCGCCGTCTTCGACGCACACGTCGGGGTTTATAAAGCCAGCGGCGATGAGAAGGTCTTCAATCTTAGCCGCGCCTTCGGGTCGCGAACGCGCCCAGGACATTGGTTTAACGGCGACGGCGACAAATCTTTCGCACCCCACGTCTCTCAGCGCTTCTCCGAGGTGATAAATGATTTGGTTTTCTTCCGCCGTCGCTTGCGTCCATATCGCGCACGTAAAGTGTCCTCCGGGTTTGAGCGCTTTGAGCACTCGCTTCGCCGTCTCCGTCGGATCCGTCATAAATTGCAACCCTTGTTGGCAATACGCCCGGTCGAACGCGCGCGCCGGTAACGTCATCTCCATCGCGTCCGCCTCCATCCACGACGTCGCTCCGGCGTTCGGTCCCCGGGACTTGTCCTTGGCTTTCGCCTGCGCGAGCATCCCAGACGAGTTATCGACACCGAGAACTCGACCCTGTATCGCGAACGTGCGCACGCGCGCGTCAGTCAGTTATTCGCAAGTCACGCGCGCGTCACCCTTGGAATCGCAAACTCGATCGAGAAACTCGACGAGTGAAAACATCCACGCACCGTTTCACCGACAATCTCCGCGACGCGATGGGCGACGACGCCCGTGCCCGTGGCGATGTCGAGTACGGCGTCGCCGACGACGGGTCGAGAGGTGGAGAACATGGCTTCGCTCCACGGCTTGAAGATGCCCTCCACGAGCGTTTCCTCGTAGTACCGCGCCTGGGATTCGCCGAATGAAAACGTTGGGGTGTCACCGGTGGTGGACATGACGCGCGACGTCGATCGGGCGGCGGTTCGGAGGAGGGTGAATCGAGGGACGATGCGTGATGAGGTAGACGCGAGCATCGTAGTGAGGTAGACGCGCTGAGGTAGACGCGAACATCGTGTGGTAACGATTTCAATAAATGAATGAATAAAGCGCTAAATTAATCTTCAAGTGAGGGTCTGGTGAGGAGCCAAAACACCGGACCGACGACGGGGAGGGAGGCAAAGGCTACAGCGTTGGAAGGATCGACGTTGCGACGTCTCATGTCTTCAGCCAAGGCGTCGCCCATGGCGAGGGAGAGCACGATCAAATCGCACGTCGAGACGCAGGCGAGCATGGATTGCTCTTTGAAGAGCGAAGCAAAGCCGGAAATGTTCTCCGGGGTGAGGTTTGAGACGCCGTAGTAGGCGAGATAGCACGCAAAGGCGACCAGCGCCAGGGCGTTGATTTTACTCTCCCAAATGTTGCGCGTGACGAAACCCAAATCCGATCGCTTCACCGCCTCTGGACGCGGCGCTCTCGTGATGAGGTACGGTCCGAGCGCAAAGAACCCGAGCGCAAAGCTCGCGCCGATGCACAACGCCGCCGGTAAGGGTTTTTGATCCTTTGCGCCGGGCATCAAGAGACACGCGTACGTCGCCGGAACGATGCCCAGCGCGTTGAACAACGACTCAAACAGCGGATTCACCGCCCCACTGAATGGCGCGCCGACGATACTCTTCACCAACTCCAAATCAAACGCCGACGTCCCGGCGGGGGCGCCGAACGCGGCGAATCCACCGAGACCGACCCACGCGCACGCCAACGCCAGCCGAGACGGTTCCTTCCAAAACTGAAACCCCTCACCTTCGTCGTCATCCTCCATCATCGTCGTCCCCGATTCGTCCGCGGACGCCCTCGGCGATGCGACGACACGCATCGGCGTCTCGCCGCGCCGCGCGCGTCCCGCGACGCGTCCGCGCGATGCCAGAGACACTCGAGAACGCTGATGACGCCGATGCGCGAAAGCCAAAGTGATGTGCGCGCCGCGCACGCACGACGTCGACATCTCTCGATTCGATGCACCCCGAAACGCGCGCGCGCCGAACCGTTCACCGCTACCGCGCTCGACGGTCGGGGCGTCCGAATGTCTTGCGCCAGCGTGTGGCGTGCGGCGTGTTTGGAAGAGTTTACATTTTCCTGCACAGCTTCACACCGTAACTCGCGGCGCAGCGCGACCGACGACGAACACGACGAAGACGTCATCTATACGTCAATCGGTCGATAAAGTTTCAAACGCCTCGCGCGGGTCCAACGCGACGCGTGGGTCGACCGTCGAGGGTTTTTTCAAAGCAAAAACAATCCAACCGAGGACGTTGAGATTCGGTTGGATTATCAACGACGAACAAAAGAAGAAACCATGACGGCGTCGGCGTCTCAGATTGTCACCTTTGACGGTGAGTATGCGGAGAAGAACTTTACGTCGTGCGTGCCGGGGGAGTCGAAGCGATGGGAATCGGATTACCAGATTGTCGCAATCATGGGTCCGCAGAGCAGCGGGAAATCCACGCTCATGAATCACGCATTCGGAACCAAGTTTGTCGAGATGGATGACTCGTTGGGCCGGTCGCAGACGACGCAAGGGGTGTGGTTGTCCTTGTCGCCGAAATGTGCGACGCCGACGCTGGTTATGGATCTCGAAGGGACGGATGGACGCGAAAGAGGGGAGGAGGACACTGCGTTTGAGAAACAGACTGCGCTCTTCGCGATGGCGACGGCGGATGTTTTGCTCGTAAACATGTGGTGCAACGACATTGGACGCGAACAGGCGAGTGGGAAACCTTTGTTGAGGACAATCTTTGAGGTAAACTTGAAGGTATTCTCTCCAGAAAAGAAGACGGTGCTGTTATTCGTCATTCGCGACCGATCAAAGACACCGCTCGAGCGGTTGGTGGAAAATTTGCAAGGGGATTTGGAGACCATATGGCGAGGGATCACGAAGCCGGAGAGATACGTCAACAGTGCTCTCACTGATTTGTTTGAGTTGAAATTCACGTCGTTGCCACACTTTGAACACGAGTACGATTTGTTCGTGAAGGAAGCGGATGGATTGCGCGAACGATTCGACGCTCCGAGAACCGAGCCGAGGAGCCTTCGCGCCGAAAAGGCGTCCGTTCCGATTTCTGGTTTGGGAGTCTCGTTCCGAGAAGCATGGGCCGCGATCAAGGCGAACAAAGATCTCGATTTGCCGGCGCATAAGATCATGGTGGCGACTGTCAGATGCGAAGAGATTGCAGACGTCTCCCTCGCCAAGCTCAACGAAGACAAGGAGTTGGCTGCACTTCGCGAAGAAGCCAAGACGGCCAGGGTTTCCCAGTTGTTGAGTAAAGTCAACACCTTGACAAACAGAGTTGTCGACCCGTACGACGAAGATGCCAAGTATTTCGACAAGGCGGTGCGCGAGGCTAAGCGCGCCGACTTGAAAGTTCGAATCTCAAAGGCGTTGGGTGAAGTCGTGTCCTTGCACTTGGAGCACGTGCGCGAGGAGATTCTCGAAAATTTCGTCAACTCAGCCAACTCGTCGCTCGGCGATCCATCCGCCGCGTTCGCGAAGAAGAAGGGCGACGACGCTGTCGGTTTCTCAGACTTGATGAAGGCGTCCTTCGCCAAGCTGGACGAGCAATGGGAAGACAGATTGGAAGAGTCCATACCGGTCGATGACCTCGCTTGGACTGAGTTTGTAGTTGAGGAAACGAAAGAGTTTAACAAGGCGGTGGATCAAATTGTCGATTCTCTGCGAAAGGAGCGATTGACGCTTACCATTCACGCCGCTGAACGAGCGATGGAACGAGGCGTGGGCTCTCAAGCGATTGGTTTGTTGGAGGAAGCTCCTAGAGACATGTGGCATAGGCTTAGACAGTTGCGCACAAGCGCTGTTCAAAAATGGGACAAAGAACTTCTGGCTGCTTTGAGCGAATACGAACCTAGTGAAGAGGAGCTCGAACGCTTTCACTCAAACATGCGGGACAGAGTTACCGAGGTTGTAGAGGCAAAGTCGCGCGACGCAGCGTCCGCAGCGTTGACGCACATGAAGCAAGCGTTTTCGAGGTTGTTTTCAAAAGATTCCAGAGGTTTACCGAGAATCTGGCGCCCGCTCGACGACGTCGCGGCGATCAACCGCAAGGCGCAGAAGGAAGCCCTCCGCGTATTGGCGCTCCTCTCCATCACGCGTTTGGGCGATGACACGGACAAGAAGCGCGACGAGGCGGTCATTCACGGCATCGAAAACGCTTTGTACGGCTTAATTCCTTCTGACGCGCCAAAATCATCGGAGGATGACCGAGTCGAAGGCGAGGAAACTCTCGCGCCGAAGAAGGTGCCAGAGCCGGAGGCGGCGTCCCTCCCTACCGAATGGGAGGGCGTGAGCGACGATTGCGTCGTCTTATCCCCCGCCGAGTGCCGTTCGTTGTGGTTGCAGTTCGAGTCCGACACCCTCTACGCGGTTTCGCAGGCAATGGCAGCCAAGGAGGCTGCTCGTCGAGCGCTCACGGGTGGCGCTCCGATTTGGATGGTTATATTACTCATCATCCTCGGCATGAACGAAATCAAATGGTTGCTCACACATCCCGTGACGCTCTTCGTGATTGTCGCCGTCGGGCTCTACGCGCGCGCGATTTTCAACCAGCTCGATGTCACGTCAGCCATGCAGCTCGGCGTCGTGCCCGGACTGACGGTGCTCGCGACAAAGGCCGTTCCCATCGGCGTCGGCATACTCAAAAAACTCGCCGACGAGGGCGCCAAGTCGTGGTCACCCGACCCGACGCCCGTCCCCGCCGCGCCGGTACAAACCACCACCGGACACGCCGGTATCGATCCATCCGCCAGAGACCGTCAACGCGCCGATATGACGATGGAGGGCGTGCGTCAACGTCAGAGACCGGGAGTCGCTTCGTAGCCGTAACCCTCTCTCAAAACACGCGCATCGCGTAGTCGCTTTGCTTTCATAATAATCACACGCACACAGTCACACGTCGTCGATGGAACGTATTCAAATAGCAGTATCATTACACATAGTTTCATTCGTCGCCTTCCGCATCCTCCCCAGCGCCGACGCCGGCCAACCACTTGAACGAATCATCACCGATCATCCAGAACACCCCGAACACGGCGACACCGCCCCACCGCGCGTACCCAGAGATGTGTCTGCGCGTCGGCATGGTGTCGACGTACGTCGCCGCCCATTGTCCGCGCGGGATGACCGTTTTCGCGAGTTCACGAAGCATGGTTGGAGTCGCGGCGCGCGAGTGAGTGAGCCATATCCCGATCGGGTTTGCGTGGTTACGTTTGGCTCTTTGCAACTACTCTTACTATTTACACATACAACTATTGGATGGACGTGCAGAACGTCCTCTGTCTCGACGGCGCCGTTGACGACGACGATGACGATTGATCGCAAACCTTTTCGTGGTTCGTTTAGTTTTGCTTCCGTCGGAAATGACGAACACTCACTCACGGCTCTACTAAGGCTTGCGCGTCTCGCGCGCTTCGACGACTCGTCTTGTACAATTCAAGCGTCTAATGAACCAAAGCCTCCTCCTCGACTTCGTGTTTCGCCGCGCCGTACGTGAAGAACGCACCTTTTGGTTCTGGTGCCGGGGGAATCTCCGAGTACGCGTTGATGCTCTTCGCGCGCATGCCCGCCCCGAGATCCCATGCCGCTTTCAACCACAACACCCCACCGACGAAGTACGCGGTGAAAAACTGTCCAAAGTATCGGTAGACACCCATCGCGAAGAGGGTGATGACGGCCACGATGATGACGCGGTAGAGGTTTTTCGTGTGTGACGGTCGCCAGTGCGCGCGGATGGACTTGTGGGTGCCGATGGCGGGCCAAACGGTGAATGCGATGGTACCAACTGGGTAGCCTTCTTTTGCGAACGGGTGCGCCTCGGCTTGGCGCTCTGCGAGCGTTTCGAGTCTGCTGTAATCTATGTCGTCTCTTTCGTGCACCAGAGGCGCGCCGACGGTGCCTGTGGCGGTGGTGGATTCGGCGAAACCACCGCGCGTGCGAAAGGACTGGAAAGTGGACGCATCCATGTGCTTTAGTGTTTCGCTTCGCGGTGTGAGGCGCGATTGGTTTTCGCATTCGTCTTCGTGCGTTGAGGAGATTTAGACTAAATCATTTAGTTCTATCGATGATTGAGATTGTGATTGTTTATTGACTAATGCTTGCAATGCGTATTAAATGCTCCCCATCTGTGAGATGCGGTGTCGCGTGGTTTACCGTGTACCAGGTTTACCGACGTCTGCTCTATTTCGGTTGTTACGCGCCGGTGAAGAAGTACAACGAGTTTGCGGCAGCTGTGGCGATGATATTTTCTTCAGGATGCCAAGCCATGTGGAGAATTTTACCCGCGTTGAAATCGGCCGCTGGAAGACTGAAAACGTCGCCGCTGGCGCCGCCGCCGCCGCCGTAATAATCCATTCTTCCGCGAGGCTTGTGCATCGGCGCACCGTTTCGCATCTTACCGCGGGGATCCTTTGAAACATCGAAGGTACCGCCGCTCGCGCCCTCGTCGTTGATGCTGGTGTTAAAGCTCTTGAAGACATTGCCGTAAGACCCGGTGGCGATTTGAGACCCGTCGTGATTGACGCAACATTGGAACTTGTCAAAGATAGAGTCGTTTTCATACAAGTCGCACAACTTTGGTCTCAAATGCTCGTGAATGTTCACCGTTGCGACCGGCTTGCTATCCATGTTGACATCCCAAAGCTTCATCGTGAGATAGTCACGCGCGAGAACGTAGCGACCGTCACGGCTAAACTTGACGTCGCTAATGCTCGCAATGATTTCAGAAAAGAAGCTTCGTTTCTCCGCCGGCTCGGGGAGTTCAAAAAGCTTGCAGTGCGAGTCGCACACCGATTTTTGCCGCAAATCTGTGAGGCGCACCGTGCCTTTGCTAGACGAGTACGCCAAATAGTTGCAGTGCACCGGGTGGAACTCAGCAGCCGTGATGACTTCACTGAGATCTTCCATGTTTGTGGGCTTGATGTCCACAATGTTGAAGCTTTGCTGTGTACTCTCCAAATGCCACAAATTTATTCTGAGGTCATCCGCACTGATGAACGTTTCACCGTCGCTGTTTACGCTGAGCGAATTGATGTGATACGCGTGCGCGTTCGCAAACACCCGACGGTTTCTCGCGGTGAAAACGCTCTCTCCTCTGACGATGGATGGAATCTTCAACGCCCCTGCGTGCTGCTCGTTGTGCGCCGCTGCCGCTGACCTCACATCTGGTTTGGATACTTTCGCAAAAGCCCCACCACCATTCATACGCCTAAACCCAACTCTATCATCTCCTCTATCTACGTTGAATCCGCTCACCATTTCGAGATTTTTCTCATACACCTTCCAAAGTTTGATTGTCTTGTCGTTTGTTGACAACAAAAAGTTGGCAGCGTTTGCCCCCTGGTGACACCATTTGAGCGTATTAATCTTCTCTTCAATCTCGAGCGACTTGAGGTAATCAAACTCGGGTTCGTGCGACTGAAACTCGGTGAGATACCGGTACTCAACTGGCTCCTTTCTGCCGCTAAACGTCGCTCCCGACGCGTCGTCTGCGTTTCCCTTTGCCGACGCCCCCGTATCCATACCGCTCTCGTAAAACTGCGACCTCAACTCCTCGATCGCGCTCTTGCTATGATTGATCCGCTCAAACAACACCACACGCCCACCTCGATCCCCCGTCGCGAGTCTTTCCCCATCCACGTTAAACTCAACCGCCGAGATGATATCCGCGTCTTGCACCTCCTCGCCCGGAGCGCGTTCCCCAAAAACCTGGGAAAAGTCCCATTGCAACTGCGCCTCCGTCATCTCTGCGTCCACGCCGTCGCCACCCATGCGAACGAAAGTCGACGTCAAAAAGCGACTATCAATTGTTTATTTCCCTCTTCTTCGTCGTCGTTCCGTCGTCCACCGCGCGTGACGGTTTCGGTTGACAAAGATTCCGATCCGATTCTAACGCCAGCCGCCACTCCAGTCACTAAATGGATCGCGTCCCGAACGTCCGTCCGTCCGTTTGATCTAGATCAAGACGAGCCACGCGCGAACCGACGATGGGTGTGCGTCGGAGGCGCGCGCGATCGGTTCGCGATCGATCGTCGACGCGTCGGCGTGTGTCGAGCGCGCAACGGTGTGCGCCGCCGCCGAAAAAGAGATAGAAATATAAAAAGTACGTGGTCGGACATATAGTACGTACTATGGAGGATTTTACTCCAGGTGTACACAAATACTATTATGTTTTATGATGCCAGCGTAAAAACGGTTTGAAATGGAAGCAAGGTGAGGCGCAGAATGCGCCCGCCTGGTGAACGTCATCGGATTGAAACGGTGTTACAACGCGGTTACAATATACGCGTGGATTGCGTAGGTATGCGGAAGAAGATATTGAGAGGAACCATCGGTCGAGGGTCGAGCACCGACGCCTTGGTCTCTGTGGCGTTGGGCTTGGCGTCCACCTTGGCGCCAGCTTCAGCGGCTTCGGCGGCGGCTTCGGCGGCGGCGCGACGAATACGTTTTTCCTCCTCAATCGCAGATGTTGCGGCGTCGGGGAGAATGGCGGGATGGCGGAGGGTGAATAGAAGACCGAATGAGAGCCCCCACTTGATTGTGCTGGGGGAGAAGATGGTGAAGAAGGTTTTCGCAATGACGCCGATGACGATGGATGTCACGAAGTGAACGACTATGTCGATAAAGATGCACGCCCAAGCGAGGAGAAACATGGTGATGACGATACAAGCGGTGATTCGCGGTTCGTCCCAGTCGAGTAAGCTCGCAAGTCGCTCCAAGATGCCCGCCGCGCTGTCGAGGACGAGCTGCGCATCGGCAATCATCTGCGTGATTTCATCCATTTGACGCTGCAGCGAGGCGAGCGGATTCAGACTTTCAAAAGTGAAAGCCTCTTGCTTCTTCTCCGATTTTTCTTGCTCCTTCTTAGCCTTTTCTTCGGCTTTCTTTTCTTCCGCCACTTTTTTTGCCTCCTCAGCCTGGCGTTTCTTCGCCTCTTCGAGTTTCTTCTTTGCCTCTGCCTGCGCTTGACGCTTGCGCTCCGCTTCTTCCTCAGAATCCGGAGCTTCGGCGAGACCCACCGTGAGCCAGTCGTCTGGTACGCACCTGTCGAGCGTGCGCTGGTATCGTGACGGGAATCTCATGAGAGACTGAAGAGCGATGCTCATAAATATCATGGGAAGGAACATGTACGGATGGTGAATGACGTATACCATGACGAGCTGCGTGAACGCCGTGACGGGGATGGACTCCCAACTCAGGGCGTAGCTGAGATTATCACCGATCGATGTCAGGTTTGTGAGCACCCGTTGCATGCGCGCGATGGAGCTCTTAATACTCTTGACGCTCACCTCTTGCTTGGACGCGTCAATCATCTCCTTGGATACGCTTTCTGGTATGCACGGATTGGAGTTGTACAGACGTCGCATCACGTTGGTCGAATGCGCCTTGAGCATGCGGCGCTGCTCGACCTCATTGAGCGGCGAAATATACCACTTATCCGGCAGCACCGGTTGCATGTACCGATGCGCGAAAGCGGTAGGAGATTTATGTTTGAAAGTGAACGAACAACGAAGCGTACCATTCGTCATGACTGCTCCGCTTGGACCCAATGACTTGAGTGGAAAGTCATCCTCGTAACGCAAACCGTCGTCCAAACCTGAGAGTGTGCATCGAATTTTACCGATGAGGGTTCCTTTCGCCAAATTGAACACCCCTACGGTGACTGGATCGCTCGGTTCCATGATTGGATACCGAAGCCGAATATTCCATTCCGGATCCGTCGTGCCTTTCCGATCGGGCAAACGAGACCAGTACGGGCCCGTTTTCACCATGACAAAAGTATCCGGGTTGCCTTCGATGTCTTTCGCATCGAGAACGTCAACGGTGAGCCTACCGACAGCCTTTGATGCGTTACCACCGTGTAGATGTTCGAAGTACTCCTCGTCAAGGTAGGCTCTGACTTCAATGTCGCCGTATTTGACGCCGTGGGCGTCGCAATCCTTACCCTCTGGATCGAGCAACGTGTGCCACGTAGCCTCTGGTTGCTTCTTGATCCCCTTGTGCAACTCTAATTTGGACAATGGAATCTTCACCTCACCAATCAAATCATCGTAGCTAGTCACACCGTCGTAATCGTACATGCGTAATTGCAACTCTGAGTTGTAGGGCTTGGCGGCGACGAAATTGAAGGCGCTGTTCCATTCTGGATCGGTGGCGTCGTCGATGTAGTGCGTCTGCATCTTTTCAGTCACCGTACCATCCGGTTGTACGAGCGAAACCTCAACGTACGGGTCGCTCCCGTCATCATCGTCTAGATTAATGATGTTGCGACCGCGTCTGATTTCGACACGTACCAGGGAGAAGACGGGATCGCAAAAGTGATTCACCGCTTCAGAGGCAAGCGGATCTGGCTTTCTCAGCAACGGCACGCCTGCTACGCGGTACGCTTCATCATGACGGTTACCCAACCAATACTCAATCTCTATCGTCCCGGTGATTTGACGCTCACCTTCCCAAAACATGAGCTTTTCTTTGAGGTGGTTGACGTCGAAAAAGTCGGGTTGCTGATCCGCTGGCAAGTTTTCAAGCTTGACCGTCGTCGTCACGCGCTTGTTATTGTACACGCGCGTTCCCATCAAATCAAGCTTTGCATAGCCGATGAAATCGTTCAGCGCGACGTCGCGATCAAAGATATGAAACTCCAACACATCCGTTTCATCCAGAGTAATCTTATTCGGCGGCACGCGAAAGGTAAAAATCTCATCCCATTCGGGGTTGAGCGTCTCGTAAATCGTCTTTGACGTCGACTCCAATCCGCGATACCTCACAGACGCAAACGGATCCGACGTCCCTCCGCTATCCATCGCCACGACGTCCGTCGCTCGAATTAATCGCACAAACAAGCACTTGGAAACCTCATCCTCGACATCGATGCACGGCAATTTCGGCGTCGGCCGCGGTTTTGCGCCCAGTTTACTCGCCTCTTCCACAAACGCCGTCGCTCGCGCCTTCAAATCATCCTTATACTCCTCAAACATCTCCTTCGCCGCCTCCACCGGATTACTCGAGTGTTGACCTTTTCTCTTCTTCCCATTCGCATCCCTCTTCCGATCCATCCCCGGTCCCGTCGCGTACCGTCTCTCCGAATCGCTCTGCGTCAAGTTCCAGTGCTCTCTCAAACAGTCAAACGCCGGCGCCGAATTCGTAAAACTCAGCGTCAACACCCGATCATTCTTCCCGTGCACCTTCAACTGCAATCGGCTCTCTCCATCGACGACGCTCACGTCTCGCAGCTTCACTCGCGCCGACGATCCGCCTCCACCGACGCTCACACCGAGGATGCTCGCGGTGAACGCCAATGCGGTTTCATAAATTGTCAATCGTCCTGGAACGGGTGCGCGCGCCGTCGGGTCGTGGTACACGCAATCAAAGGTGCCGTGTACTTTTTCCCGCGACGACGATGACGCCGCGGATGCGCTCGCCGCCGTCGACATCGCGGTCGTTCGTCGTCCGTCGTCGTCTGTCGCGATGTCAACGATTACGCGTCATCCATATTCTGCAAAGGTGGTTACGCGTTACAAATCTTGTTTGTTACTACATTTAGTGGTATAATATGAAGATGGACGGATTGGTCGTTCGTCGCGTTAGACTGCTCGCGGGCTCCCGCGTCGGGCCACCACCGCGGACTACGTGTGGTATAATGTGACGATGGTGCATACCGCACATGTATTCTTGTCGTGCGTCGGCGTGATGCACGTTTTTAGACTGCGCCGATGATGTTGCTTGCGGGCTCCCAAGTGGCTTGCGATTCGTCAAAGCCGCGCCACTTGATGAGAAGTTGCTCGCCGCGACCGCGCTTGCGACGGTCGAGAATGGCTTCGAATTCATAGACATCGTTACCCATGATTGGACCGATGACGGTGTTGTCGTCGGAATCGATTTCGGAGAGCGGTTGGAGGCCGGACGTCTTCTTGGCGGACGCCGGAAATAATTGCTTCGTCGCGTCGGTTTGTTTGATGGACGAAAGACGCTTGGTGCGCTTCGCTGGAGATTGCGATGATGGAGATTGCGCGGCGCACTTGCGCGGGGATTTCGCCGGGGTGCGAGGAGACGTCGCGCCGGATCGCGCCGAAGCGGCGGGACGTTTCTTCGGCGTGCGTTGGACAATCATAAAGTCGTCGTCGTCGCTCACATCGGAATCCATCTCGTCGTTCTCGCTCGCAGAGAGGACGTCATCATCGTCAACGGTGCCGTTATCTTCGTCGTCTGTCGACGCGTTCGTCTCTTCTTCATCGTCTTCTTCATCGGAAGATTCAGAAGCCGCGGCGACATTCACCGGCGGGCAGAAGTCGTCTCGAAGCCACGCGCCCCACGGGAATGCCGTCTTTCTAGCGCTGATCACCGACGCGCTCTCGCCCGTCTTTTGATGCACGAGATAATCGTGCACGTTATCAAACCCGCTCGCGCGCGCGACACCGATGATTTGATGCGTCGGCGAGAGCCCCGCCTTTTTCCTGCACGGTCCGCAGTTGCAACACGTGACGCACCCTTCGCCGCAAGATCCGCGACACCTCGGACACGTCCAGCACCCAGACGCGACTGCGGCATCGATATCCTCCCCGTGACGGTTCCTCAAACACATCGTACAGAACGCCACTGGCAATCTCGCGCCCGAGCACGCCTCACCGACGCACGTCACGTGCGTCTCCACCGTCTTTTGTCGACACCAGTGACACGTCACGCCCTTTTCGCTGTCGTACACCCGACCGCCGACGGACCAAATCGCCCGACCACCTCGCGCGGAATCCGATCGATGGTGTTCACCCCGCGGCCTCGACGGCGCGCATCGGACGTACCCGCGATCATCTGGATCGGTTTTGTTATCATCCATCCCGGAGTAGTTGATTCGCTTGGTTTCCCGAGTCGACCGCCGTCTCTCGCTCTCCGGAACGACCGATCGCGGCGATCGCGTTCGCGGTGCGCCATCCTATCGCGCGTTCAATCGACGCGTCGCACGCGCGACGAAACAAAACCGTCAGCATCGAATCGTTCGCGTTTCATCGTCTCCCGTCGCGCGCGGATACCGTCGTCGAGTCGAATCTCTCAATGTGAAAATCTCGATCGTGAATTTGGCGCGAAAAAACGCACCCGCGACATCATCTTCCTCTTGGTCGGCGTCGGCGTTCGCGCGATCGTCGCCGCGAGGGACGCGATGCCCATCTCCGCCATCCGCCGTTTGTTCTCTTCGATGCGCGCCGCGCGCGCGGCTTCGAACGCGTTCGTGTCCGTCGTCATGCGTGCGTTCGCGTCGAGTTTTGTGGTTGAGTGACAGACGCGCGCGCGTTTGCAAATGGATGATTTTGGCGGGAAAAAGTGTCGAGCGAGTGTTTCAATGCGTTTCAATGGCTAAATCACGACGGGAAAACGCCGGCGCGGCGCAGAGCGACCCAGGTGCGAAGCTTGGTGTAAGCGGCGGCGTCGGCGAGACGTTCCTCTGGGGATTTGACGGTGAAAGGGACGTCGCGAACGACGCCGTCGAGCAACGCGCGTTGGTTGAACGCGCGGTCGCGAACGACGTCTTGCGCGCGCGAAGCGGCGCGTTCGACGAATGCATTCGCGTCTGTGCGCGTGAGACGGTGGTCCGGTGGAAGGGTGGCGATGGCTCGATCGTAATCGAGAGGTTTTCCGTGGACCAGGGCCTCGAGGAGGTGGTTGAAGACGGTGGCTGGTTGAATCGCCTTGGGTTGCGTCGTCATCGCAATCGTCTCGCAGTGGGCGCGCTCGGAGCCCATGAAACGGTCGTATGAAATCTCCCAGTTTGGTTTGAGCATCGTCCCGCCGGGGCCCTTTTTTGGTTTGTACTCTGCGAGCGGCCATTTCGATTCCGGCGAGACGACGCCGAGAGAAATCGCGTCGGTAGACGTCGGCGCCGGCGCTTCCACATCCGCCAGTGCGACGGTTTCGTTGATGAGCGCGCTGAGTGCTTCGACGCCAGTGACGCGCACGCCGACGGCGCGAAGCGCTTCGACCGATCGCGGTTGCGAATACGCGATTCTCTTGCACAAGTGCGAACTGAGCACTGCCGCTGGCGCCATGCCGAGGGCGGATGCGCGTTCGTCTCTCCACGCCTCAATCTTCTCGAGGAGGTCCACGAGCGCGTCCGCCCGCGCAGACCTGCCGGATTCGCGATAGTACTTGAGTTTACGCATCCATTCGAGTTCGGCATCCATCATTTCACCGTGGCCGACGGCGAGTTCTTCTTCTGGGATGAGCGCGACGTCGACGCCCCCTTCGACGAGCTCCTTCTTCACGGCAGCCACCTTGGCCTTCAGCGCTCTCTCGGCGTGCGCGACCGACTCTGGCACCGTCATCATCAGTGCGGGTGCGTTTGGACTCAGAAATTGTTGAGCATCCGGAGTGAGACCGTACACGGAATACGACGCGTATTGACCCTTGACCAGGCGCTCGTGAACAATGTTAAAGTTTACCAAATTTGCCACCATCTCTTTGTAAAAATCGGCGCTCGAGCATCCAGCTTGCAATCCTTCTTCGTTTCGCGCCGCGTCAATCTGCTCTCTCTGCCAAGTTTGCACCTTGGCGGCGTTTGAACTGCGCCCTATGATGGTGTCGACCAAGCGTGTGAGTGGGAGCGAGCCGCAAAATCGCAAAGCGAGCAATATCGGCTTGCATTCTCTCGTGTAATTCCGTCTCGCCTCTGCCCCACCGCTCATGCGTTTGCAGTTGTCGCAGCTCTGATCGCAACGCAGAAAACGTGGGTTTTCGTCAAAGTGTTTCATGATGGCCACCCGTCGACACGTCTGTCGATCGATGGAATACTGTTTCAGCGCATTCGTGCTCGTCGTCTGCGCTTGCAACGCCTCCTTTGAGAGACCTTGCGTGTAAAAATCGCTAGAGTATCTGCTGAAGTCACCGTCGCCGTACATCATCGACACCGAGCTCGTGAGACCATCGCGACCGGCGCGACCGATTTGCTGGTAGTACTCCTCCATCGTCTTCGGTGCTCCGTAGTGGAAGATGAAGCGCACGTCCGGCTTATCGATACCCATGCCAAAGGCTGTCGTCGCGCAAATGATTGGGCACCGGCTCGTGAGAAACGCCATGTGCGCGTCGTGACGCTCACTCGGGTTGAGCGAACCGTGATACATCCCCACGAGGTCGTCTCCCAGCCGATGCTTGAGCGCACCCGTTAGTTTCACCACGTCGGCGATGGTCGGACAGTACACGACTGCGCTCGACGGGCGTTTCTTCGCGCCTGCGCCGCTCACTTGCTCAACGATGAAATCCAAATCGCGACCAAAATCAGTCTTACGTCTGACATCGATGCGAAGATTGGTTCTGTCGACGGAATTCTGAGCCACGTGAGGGTTCCGAAGCTTTAAAATCTTTTGAATATCCTCGCGAACGTGTCGCACCGCCGTCGCCGTCAGCGCCATGATCGGAACACTTGGCACGGCGTCGCGTAATACGCTCAACCGCTGATAATCCGGACGAAAATCGTGCCCCCACGCGGAGATACAGTGCGCCTCATCAATCGCAATCAACCCGAGTTTCTTCTCGTCCGCCATTCGCTTGATGCCATTCATGAATGACCCACTCGCCGCAATCTTTTCAGGCGTGACGTAGACGAACAAGTATTCCCCGTCAAAGACGCGTTTCTCCGCCAAAGGATCCATCTGCGCGCTTCCGAGAAACACAGCCACATCTCGCCCTTCCGACGAACCCGCGGTACTACTTGTGTTATTCAACTGCGTCACCTGATCCTGCATGAGCGAAATCAACGGCGAAACGACGAGCGACACCTTGCCCGTTGAAAACGCCGGCAGTTGATAACACAAACTCTTCCCGCTCCCAGTCGACCAAAACACGCACGCGTCGCGTCCATCTAGCACCGCCTCGATCGTCTCGACTTGTCCCGGGCGAAACGCGTTCAATCCGCGCGCGCGTTTCAGCGTCGCCAACAGCGCGTCCCGATCGGGCGCGCGGAAGTCGGATGCGTTTTGATTTTGAAACCGGCTGTCGTCATCCACCGCAACGAGTTTGACGCGCTTCGACGCCGAGTGCGAAGAGTTTCGACGCTCTTCCGCGGTGTGCACGGCTGAGATGAGCGCGTCGGCGTCTAGGTCGTCGTCCTCAAAGTCATCCGCGGGTCCGTTCGTCGGCGGCATCGTCGGTCCGTGGGTCCGTCCGTCGATCTCTGGGGAGGGTGCCTCGTTTCTCTTTGACGTTTTTCGAAATTCTCAGCAGTCTCTTCGCGGATGGATGGATGAATGGATGGATGAATGAGAGTTACACTGACGCGGATGTGGCTACTGATGTTTACTACTAAGCGAGGTAATTGTACTTTTGCGCATCCTCTCCGTCGCGCTCGATGAACTCGCGATCGATGAGACTCTCGATACGCTTTTTCAAATCGCTCGCCTTGGTTGGAAATTTGAGCTGAGACATGAGCTCGGAAATCAAGAGGGAGTGCGTCAAGGTTTTTCTCGTCTTCATGATGCGGACGATGCATGCGTCGATTTGGTGTTGACGGTCTTGGAAGACTCGTTCCATGGTTTGTTTGTTTTCGTCGACGGTTTCCTTGAGCTGAATCGAGTTTACCTTGATGCGGAAGAGGCGTTCGTTGAGGCCGGCGTTAAACTCAAAGACGTCGTCGTCGTTGACGTCGCGAGATTTGGGTTCCTTGTTCAGAATCCTCACCTTGCCGCACGCCAAAGACTGGAGAGCGCGCTTGAGCTCTTTTTCCTCGAGGCCAGATCCTTCGGCGATCGCTTGATAGGAGAGCTTCTCCGCGTCGTTGAACAACATGAGAACTATGCACTGAAACAACGATACGCTCAGCTCCTTTTGCCCATTGGCAAAGCGCGTCTTCAAGACACAGTGACTCTGGGAGTTTTGCCAAGTGAGCTTTCTTCCCGAGTATTTGCCCAAGTAGAAGCTTTCGAAGCGCTCTTGTAACACGGAAAGATGCGACGGTAGCTTGACGTCGACGCTTGGATAGGTTGGCCAGCATCCCGCGGTGATGACGTTGACACCCATCTCGATTCCATTGGAAAGTTTTTTGTCACCCTCGGTCGCTTGCCTGAAATTCGTCATAATTTCTCGGCTGAGTTCGATATCTTTAAACATGCCTTCGAGGTGTTGGGTAAACTGACTACCGCATTCAGCCTTGAGTTTACTAATCATGCTCTTTTCGGCGTCGATACTGGCGCTCTTGCCGTGCAACAAGCGCTTGGCGAGCTCCTTCTTGTAAAAGCCTTCAAACACGTCCTTGCCAACAATGTACCTGAACAAAACCAAAGCCTTGTCTAGAGTGATTTCTATTTCCTCGTCGCTCGTGCCCTTGTTGCCACTCTTCAATTTTGAATCAATGTACTTGGCAATGAGCTCCGCCGGAACGTTTTGTCGGCAATTAATAAACGACTCGAAAGATTCCTTGACGCCATTAATGAAAATGTCATTCGTCCCGTCGGATGCAGTGCGACCGAAAGCTTGGGTCACCACTTCGTCGACTGCCGTCTTCATCGCTAGCAATCTCTCCACCATGTCCTTATCGTTCGCCTCATCCTTGACAATGGCTGTGCCTTGCTGTTTCAAGTAGGACACAAACGCGGCACAGAGACGATCAGAGCCGCCATCCATGCGACCGAGCAAGGTGTGCAAACGCTTCAAATCTTCTAAACGATGCTGACGCATGAGATCTACGAAGCCTTTTTCTAGTATGTCTCCTATGTGTGCCTCGATTAACTCTTGTTCGCACACTCGCATCAAACCTCTCGACGTGCTCGAGTCGAGGTAGTTTGCGCATCTTTCAGCCTCCTCTGCAAGTCTGCGTTCGCAATGCTTCAAATAATCAGAGACATCCGTCTGCGCGCTGTATTCGTTGCCCTCTTTGCGATAAAACTCTTGGCTAGTACCCATGAACATGGTTTCAAAACTCGCGTAGACGCCCAAAGAACTCAGCGCGCGCAACACTCTCTTGGCCAACGCTCTGTCAATCTGTTCCCCCATGCGCTCGCGCTCGATGAGTTCGAGCAACCCTTTAAGAATGCGGTTGGACACCCCGCCAAAAGACTGCAAGTGTTCGTAAAAGAGCTTGAGACAGAGCTCCCAAAGCGGCATTTGCGGCATCGCTCCGTTCGTAGCAGTCGTAGTCGCAGTCGCCGTAGCGCCCGCGCGTCTCGCCGTTCGGTCCAAATACAAAAAAATAGACCGCAACGTCAACGCCTGCGAGCAATACTCCCCCCACGCCGCGTCAAAACTCGACAAAAACACCGACGCATCGGGAATCTTCCCTTTATCAAGCCCCTGAAGCACCTCCCGCGCCCGTACATCCGCCCCGTTTCTAAAGTCTCCGTACGCCTCATCCGCCCGCTTGTGCACGCACAGATTCTCCACCGCTCTATACAACGTCTCGTGCGACTGTTTCGTCGGTGTTCTCGACCGCACCGCCTCGATCGCGTCTCGAATCATTCCTCGCGCGTCTCTCAGGACGTCTTTCGGTACTTTCGGCGCGCGCGCGAACGGTCGTATGGTGATGAGCCCTCCACCGCGTTTCCCGCCCGCGCTCGCCGAACCCGAACCCGTCGTCGTTTTACCCGCCGCTGTCGCCGCCACCGCGCCGGTGGGCGCTCCCGCGGCCGTCGGACCGACGACCCGCGATCGGTCCCCGCGCGTCGACGACGACGGCGTCGCGCCTCTCGCTCCGTCGCGCGTCATCACTACCGCTCGTCGCGAGCGAGCGCGCGCGCGTGTGACGTGCACATGAAGTTCAAAACGTTGACAAAAATATGCATATTCCAAACCCTAGATCACCGTATTTAACAATGTTTAACCTTATGTTAACTTTTCTTCTAAACCCTAATATGGGTACAATACATATTTAACGTTTATAAAAACCCAGGTAGAACCAAAATTGACGTCTAAAGATAAATTCTTCAAAAGAGGGGAAGTTGCGCATCGGGCGAGCGGGCGTCACGAACCGACGCGCCGTGGACTCGCTCATGTCGGCGACGACGCGAACGACGCGTCGAGAGACGGGCCCGACGACGACGACGAGCGGGACGACGACGACGGCGATGGCGCCGACGCGTGTTTCCGTCGTGCTTCGATGCAGGTACGAAGGGCGAACGACGACGCGCACGCAACCACTCGCGCGCGTGAATGCATTCTTTTTTAAACGACCACATTCGTGATGAACGCGAACGCGAACGTTTGCGTCGCTCGATGCGACGGATCAGGACGATTTGAAACTCGAACGGAACGATGATTGACGCGTGCGTGTCGTTTTGTTTGTGACGCGATCGTGTTTAGACCGTTAAACGCCAAGGAACGAGCGGAGAAGACACCGGAAGTGATTAGCGTGGACGAGAGCGCGCGCACCATGAGCGTCGCGCGCGCGTCCTCGGGGAAATCTTCCACGGGGAAAGATGGCGGGAGTTCTTCGAGGGAGTTCATGTTTGACGACGTGTTCGGGCCGAATTCGACGCAGGATCGGGTGTACGATTCAGCGGTGCGACCGATGGTGAAGGATGTGCTCGAAGGGATGAATTGCACGGTTTTCGCGTACGGACAGACGGGCACGGGTAAGACGTTTACCATGAGCGGAGCGCACGATGCAGAGTGCGATGTGTTGAGCAGTGAAGCCGGGGTGATTCCGAGGGCGATGTCACACGTGTTTGAGCACCTGGATAGCAAGGAGCTCGAGTATAGCGTCAAGGTGACGTATTTGGAGCTGTACAACGAGGAGATTACCGACTTGCTCGGACCGCCGCTCGAAGCGGATGGTTCAAACAAGACAAAGCACACGCTCATGGAGGATGGAAAGGGTGGTGTAGCTGTGAAAGGTCTTGAAGAAGTGTATGTGAGCTCGATTCAAGAAGTCTTCGCCGTGTTGAACCGAGGAAACACGCGCAGACGCACCGAGGAGACGCTTTTGAACAAACACTCGAGCCGATCGCACAGCGTGTTTAGCGTCACGGTGCACGTGAAGGATGTGTCGCCAGACGGCGAAGAGTTTGTGCGATGCGGTAAGCTCAACTTGGTAGACTTAGCCGGTAGCGAAAACATCTCGAGGTCTGGTGCGAAGGATTCGCGAGCGAGAGAAGCGGGTGAGATTAACAAGTCGCTCGTCGCACTTGGACGGGTGATTACGGCGTTGGTGGACAAGTCGGGCCACGTTCCGTATCGTGATAGCAAACTCACGAGGCTTCTTCGCGACGCGCTCGGTGGACGATGTAAGACGTGCGTTATTGCGACGGTTTCGCCGGCGTCGCATTCTGTGGAAGAGACGTTGAGCACGCTCGAGTATGCGCACCGTGCGAAGAACATTAAGAACAAGCCGTTGATGAATGGCAAGGTTCCAAAGAATGTCTTCCTGAAGGAGTTGCAAGATTGCATCGAACGATTGCAGGGCGACCTCATCGCCACACGCGAAAAGAATGGTGTTTTCATGTCCAAAGCAAACTACGACGCCGAGCAGAGCGAGCACGCGTCCACGAGGCGACGCGCGGAGGAGCTCGAAAACGCGCTCTCCTCTATGCAAGCCGAGCACGATAAGGTGGAGCGCATGTTTGATAAGACGAAAAAGAACTTTTTGCAGCTGAAAGAACAGCACGCTACGGTTGAGAATGAGTTGGGCGAAACGAGAGAAACATTGAATGAAACTTCGGCCGAGTTGAGCGCGACGAAGAAGAATGTCAAGGAGAAGGAATACCTTCTCAACGCATTCGAAAAGACGCATGACGACTTGTCCATAGCCACGAGCAAGATGGCAAAGGATTTAATCGCGGCCAAGGGCGAAGCAACCGCACTTTTCGACAAGATTAGTCGTAAGGAGAGTGTCATGAACGCGAACGCGGACGTGATTCGAGAGCTTAGCAACTCGATGTGCGAACGATTAGAAACGCTCGAACGCGGCTTGGCTGGAATTCAAGAGGTCGAGCGAGAAGCTCGAACGCACATGAAGACGATTTTAGACGAATTCATGGTGCGCAAGGAGAATGAAGTGAATGCGCTCAAGGAGTCTGTGGCGACGATGCAGCAAGCAGTGGAGCAGTCTGCACGAAAGGCGAGCGAGTACGCGCGCACGAGCATGCTCAAGCAAGCCGACATGCTCGCGCAAGCCGCCGAAGAGCTCCGCGCCGGAGCCGATTCCACGGCTGAAGCGGCAGTGCAAGCCGTCGTCGCCTCACGACGCGGTTGCGATGAAACGGTAGAATCTCTTCTCAAGTCATTGGCGAGCGATCGCGCTGCCTTTACCGACTTGGCTGACACTGTCGCGGCGACGTCTGAACGCGGCATCGCCGACTTCATGTCAAAGCACGCCCACGATCTCACCGCCATCCGCGAGCAGTTCGCATCCGAGTTTGCCGCGCGAGTCAAGGAAGACTTACCCACCGGTACAACCCCGGCTCGGGAATCTGCGCGCGCGCTCCTCGCCGATCCCGTCACGCCCAGCGCTTTTAGCTTCAACCGCGAGGACGTCCTCGCCCGTCGTCAAAGCGTCGACGGCAAACGCGCGACGCCGCGCCCGCCCCTCACCCCTATCGGTGGTTCATCCGTAAATTAAAGGTAAATCTTTCCTCTCCTCTTCGCTGTAATAACGATTTCAATCGCATTAGCACCTCCATGCGCGTCTTTGCACGCTCCGCCTGCGCGTCCTTTGCTCGTGTTTGAAACTGTTTGAAATTTTCTGTCGTGAAGATCCATGGAGAGCGCGGCGTGACTTTACACGCCGACGAGGCGATCACCGAAAGGATCCCCGACGTCATGGATGACGGTGCGTCATCTCTTTTAAGAAGACGCGACGCGTCGCGACGCGAACGAGAGCGACGACGACGACGACGACGACCGACTGAGTGAAACTGACTGAAAATTTTTTAAATAATCTCACTCGACAGATGGTGCAAACATCGCGTACTATGACGAAGATGGAACGCAAGAGGATCAAGTCGACGAGGAACTGGAGCGTAGACGGGCGCGAGGGGTGACGCCTTCGCAGGCAAAACTCAAGTTTGTGGACTTTTTGCGAAACTTTCGGTCGGCGCCAGACGCGAACGCGGTGGACGGTCGGTTGAAGTACAGAGACGCGTTGGACCAGGTAAACCTGCCGAAGGATGTCAAGATTTGCTTTGATGATTTAATCGCGCACGATGGGGAACTCGCGAGGGAGTTGAGGATGAAACCGAACGAGTATTTGCCGATTTTAGAGGAGGCGGTGGTGGAAGTTGCCGAGAGCGTGCGACCGAACGAGGAAGACGTCAACGAGGACATGGACGAGGAGGAGTTTCGACAGCACAAGGCGCGTCGCCCGAGCATTCAGGTCAAGTTGACGTCGAGAGAAATCCCGCGCGCTTTACGTAGCTTGAATTCGGGGGATGTGAACACTCTGGTTTACGTTCCGGGTATTGTCATCGCCACCTCGAAGGCGCGCACCAAGGCGAAGGAAATGGTGCTCGAGTGCAAGACGTGCAAGAACACGATGGCGCTCAGCGTGAACCCGGGTTACAGTGGTGTGAACATCCCGAGACACTGTGCGGCGGTGCTTTCTCGCGACACGCAGGTGGGTCAAGAGAAGAACCCGTGCGGTGTTGATCCGTATCGCGTCGTCCCGGAGAAGAGTACGTTTATCGATCAGCAAAATATGAAGTTGCAGGAGAACCCCGAGTGCGTTCCGGCGGGAGAGATGCCTCGAAACATGACGATTCTAGTCGAACGGACGATGGTGTTGACCATCGTACCCGGTACGAGGGTGAAAATCATGGGTGTGTACGAGACGACGAGCGGCGGTTCAAGCAAGCGCGAGAGAGGCGGAGGCAAGGTTGCAGTGCAGCACGCCTACCTTCGCGTCGTCGGTATCGAGGAAGAGACCGAAGGCGCTCGTGGTGACGCGCACTTCACGGATGCTGAACACACCGAGTTCAAGACGTTTGCGCACCGTCCGTTCAAGGATGTCATTGCGGACATTCGAGGTCGCATTGCGCCGGCGATTTTCGGTAGCGACGACGTCAAGGCTGCTGTGTCTTGCTTATTATTCGGAGGCACTCGGAAGAGCCATCAGGATGGCACACACAGAAGAGGTGATGTAAATGTGCTTCTGCTTGGCGATCCATCGACGGCAAAGTCACAATTTTTGAAATTTGTAGAGCGTACCGCGCCGGTGTGCGTGTACACATCTGGTAAAGGTTCATCCGCGGCGGGTCTCACTGCGTCCGTCATTCGCGATAGTAACGGCGAGTTTTATCTCGAGGGTGGTGCCATGGTTCTCGCGGATGGGGGATGCGTCTGCATCGATGAGTTCGATAAGATGCGCGATGAAGATCGCGTAGCCATTCACGAGGCGATGGAACAGCAAACCATTTCCATCGCCAAGGCGGGCATCACTACGATGCTCAACAGCCGCACGGCCGTCCTCGCGGCTGCAAACCCACCGAGCGGGCGCTACGATGACTTGAAGACGGCGCAAGAGAATATTGATTTACAGACAACGATTTTGTCCCGTTTCGACATGATCTTCATCGTGCGCGACGAACGTCTCTACGAACGAGACATGCAAATTGCAGATCACGTATTGAACATCCACGCCGGTGGAGGTGAAGAGCTCGCCTTGGCTGATCCACAACAAGAGAAAGAGCGCGCGTTTTTGAAGCGGTACATCGAGTATTGCCGCGCCATGTGTAGACCGCACGTGGGTGATCGCGCGATGAAGATGCTCGAAGACTCTTACGTAAAGTATCGCGAAGAAATGAGAGAACGCAAGCGCACCGGCGGCCACGCCGCCGTGCCCATCACCGTCCGTCAGCTCGAAGCCATCGTACGCATCTCAGAATCTCTCGCCAAGATGTGCCTTCAATCCACAGTCACCGAGGAACACGTCGCCGAGGCGCTCCGACTCTTTGAGGTTTCCACCATTGACGCCGCCAGATCTGGCGTCGCCGACATGGTTGTCCTCACCGCCGAACAGCGCGAAGAACTCCAAGTTGTCGAGACCCAAATCAAGCAAAAGCTCGCCATCGGTGCCACCATGTCCAAGCGTCACCTCATCGACGACCTCTCCCGCATCGGAGTCAACGAATGGGCCGTCACCCGCGCGCTCCTCGTCATGACGCAACGCGGCGACTGCGCCGAGCGCGCCGAAGGTCGTCGCGTCACGCGCATGCACTGACGATAGAAACACACCCGTTTGTTCGTTCGTTTAAAAACGTGTGTTCGCATCGTCATCGAAGCTCGCGTTGTAATCACCATTTCCACTCATGAATCAACGACTGATTGACCATCAAAAAGCGCTCGCGTTTGTCATCAGATTTCACACAGATTTTCTGGATAACGATCCACAGGTGGATTGGAACGGATTACAATCGCACGCTCCCTCCGCCACTTTGCGCCGATCGACGCGCACACGAAGCACGCAAAGTTTACATCGAACAGATCCGATGCACTCCGTCGCCGCGCTCACGCCGCGCGCCACCGCCGTCGCGCGAACGCAAAGCCGCACCACCGGTGGTGCGGGTAAGGCTATCCGCAACCGGGCGTCAACCGTCGTCGTTCGCGCGGGTGATCTCGAACCGGATAACATCTCCGTCCTCGTCTGCGGTGGTAACGGGGTCGCCATGGATGTGTTCCGCCAGCTCACGGAAAAGGGAACGTGGGCGACGGTGTTGCAGAGACACGAGACGAACCGAAAGGAGATCGAAGGCGTGGGTGGGTTTTTGGTCAAGGGGGACGCGTTGGACCCAAAGGCTGTGACCAAGGCGATGAACCAAAGCGATGAGTACGATGCGGTCGTGAGCACGATTGGTGGAACACCGGCGGATCCGCGCGCGGATAGCGAGGCGAACATTGCGCTGATCGATGCGGCCGCTGCGAAAGGAGTTGGTAAGTTTGTGCTCGTGACGAGCATTGGCGTGGGCGATAGCGCGGACGCGCCGCCGCCGAATGTTTTCGATGCGTTGAAGCCCGTCTTGGTGGAGAAGGCGAAGGCTGAAGAGCACTTGAAGGCGGTTAGCGCGAAGACTGGTATGCCGTACGTGATTGTGCGACCGGGTGGTTTGAAGAGCGAGCCGGCTACGGGAACGGCGGTGCTCACAGAAAACGTCGGCATCTGCGGCGCCATTCACCGCGAAGACGTCGCAGATTTGGTCATTCGATGCGTCTTGAAGGAAAAGGCGAACGGTAAGGTTTTGTCCGCCGTCGACAACGCGCAACTCTTCGATCAACCGGCGTTTGAACCGTTCGAAGTCTAAATTTTTTTAGAAATATTTTCAACAGTAAGGATACGTCTTATTTCTCATCAAAAGCATTGGTTTATTCTAAGTTTAGCGTTCTACCGGTAGCGAAAGATACATCGATTAGTGTACAACCTGCGCGTGGGCGAGAGCAAACTGCGCGCGCAGTTCTTCTTAAATACTTTTGTTGTTCGTGTCACCGTCTCGCATGCGCCGGGATGAGCTTGTCCTTCAGCTCTTCGCTCAAACCATCGAGTTCATCCTCCACAAAGTTGAACAGGGGCGGAAGCGGACTTCCGTCCGGTAACACGGTTGATTCGTCGCGCAGCTCGTCAAAGTAAGCGTGCGTACACATCGTCAAGCCGTCAAAACGTAACTCGGGCTCGTAAACGAGGATTTTTGAAATCAACTCGAGAGCCAGCGGGTCCGAGTTCTTTGAGAACACCTTGGACCACGAATGCGCTTTTATTTGCGGAAACTTAAATTCCGTGTAGTTGGGGTTCATACATGTTATCTGATCCTTTGTGGGCGTGCCCAAGACTTTGATAATCTCCACCAACTGGTCGACGCCGCTATCGCCCGGGAACAGCGGAGAGCCCAACAGCATCTCCGCCATGACGCAACCAGTACTCCAAATGTCAATCGCCGTCGTGTAGTTGGTCGCCCCGAATATCAATTCCGGAGCTCGGTAATATCTAGAACAAATGTATGAGATGTTTGGTTCGGTCGGGACCAAAATCTTTGCGCTACCAAAGTCGCAAATCTTCAACACGTGCGTCTTTGTGTCCACCAACAAGTTTTGCGGTTTAATGTCTCTGTGACAAATTCCGAGCTTGTGCACAGCCGCTAGCGCGCGCCCCATCTGATACGTGTACAATTTCACAAGTAGTCCAGGTACCCGCTGATTGTTCTTGTGATAATGCTTACTGATTCTGTAAACCGTATCGGGAACAAATTCTAAAACCAAGTTGAGGTACACCTCTTCGTCCTCCGTCGTGTGATAAAAGCTATGTATCAATTTCACCACGTTTGGATGATCCAGCTCCTTCATGATTTGCAATTCTCTATTCTTAAACCTCTTGTCCTGCAAAACCTTCTTGATCGCCACAACCTCATCGTTCTCTCGACACCTCGCCTGGTACACGACGCCGAAGGACCCGTTTCCAACCACCCTCGACGTCTCGTACGAGATCTCCGCCGCGTCCGTCACCGACGACCCGGTGTGCACGACGTGTCCAACCACGTTCGGATCACCCTCAATCTTCAACGTTTCGTACACCTACGCGTCGATCGTTCGCGTCCGTCGCACGTCGCACGTCAGTCACGAGAACCCACGAATTCCGCATTCACTCAATCGAGAAATTTTAAACGACTCATTCCGTTCGCTCGCGTCATCGTCGTCGTCGTTCTACGTCTTCGCGCGACGAACGATACGAAACCACGCACCGCATCCTTCGCCATGCTCTTAATGGTCAAACCCTCTATCTCACCCGCCACGCGCGTCGGGTCCGTCGCCGTCATCGCTCGCCGTCGTTCGCGCTCCGTCGCGCGCGTGCCCACGAACCCGAACGAACGACCCGGTCGGTCGGTCGGTCGGTCGGTCGTCGTCGAGACGCCACGCGACGGAGCGATCGCGAAACCGCACGCGGGAACGCGCGCGCGTGTCAACGAGACGAACACCCGCGCGTCGTCCGCGTGTGTCGCGCGAGTACGCAGCGCTCGGTCGCGACGACGAACGAACGAACGGGTTGAAACAACGGTCGAGAGTTTGGGCGAAACGACGCGTCTTTTCGAAAAATGTAATCCGTTAGGGTTTGGGTTACTTGAGTCTTTACTCGTCGAATGGTGACATAGTCGGTGTTTGTAGAGTCGTGATTCGTCGATTTACCCCCCTGATGTGACTTTCCGTAGAGTCGAGGTCAAGATTGATGATGATGATTCTTTTGACTTCGTCTGACTTCGATTTCGATGAGAGAGATCTCGCGAAACACCGACGCGCGCGCGTTCGATACCGGCGAAGGATCGAGCGGACGAACGAGACGAACGACATGGCGACGACGGCGTTGCACCCGAGCGTGAAGTGGTGCGAGAGAGAGGACAAGGTGTACCTGACGATCGAAGTGCAGGATGCGCAAAAAGTGGATGTGAAGATCGAAGAGACGCGCTTTGACTTTGCGTGTGAAACGCCCGAGGGACGAAAGTACGCGGAAACGCTGGATTTGTTTGATAAAGTTAAGATGGATGCGTGCACGTACGCGACGACGGGACGACAGGTGTTTGCGGTGTTGGTGAAGGAGACGCCGAAGTGGTGGGGTAAGTTGTTGCCGAGCGGGACGAAGAAACCGGCGAACTTGAAGGTGGATTTTGACAAGTGGGCGGATGAGGATGACGATGACGTGGGAGACGTGGATACGTCTGGATTTGATATGCAGAGCATGATGGCTGCCATGGGCGGAGGTGCCGGTGGTATGCCTGGGATGATGCCCGGGATGATGGGCGGCGACATGGGCGGCGGTATGGGCGGCGCCGGCGGTCCGGGAGGTGATCCGGCGGACATGGCCAAGCTTCAAGAACTCATCGCGTCCATGAAGTCGGAAGAAGCCGCTGGTGCGGGCGGCGCAAAACTCGAACCGGTGGAAGAAGAAGGCGAAGAGGCTGGCGCCGACGACTTGCCCGACATCGCCTAAGTTGGTAAAAATTACCGTATGAAAACGTAATAACTTCTCCGTGCAATAAAAAAAACGAACGAAAACTGAGTTGAATCGATGATGATGATCCCGCGAGCGTGAAATTTACATTTGTCTATGACTGGCGCCTCGATATCAATTAGAGCTTTTTGGATTTCGACGACGAACGCGCCATTTCCTTTTCTCTCTTCTCGCGTGCTCTAGAGATGGATCTAATCGCCACCTTGGACGTAAGTCTCGCTCTCTTCGCGCTCGGAGGTTCGGGAGTTAAAATTTTCGCCGCAATGGCAACCACAGCGCACGCCGCAACGCCACCGACGACGTACGCGCCGATGGCTTCAAACGCCTCTCGCGTAGCAACGTCTCCGGCAATCACGTGACTCGCGATGACGACGGAGGGATTCATAAATCCGCACGAGTACCTACATCTCTCTACCATGGCTGTCATGACATAAAACCCGCTCCCGAGCGCGGGAAGCAACGATTTAGAAAATGTCTTCTCGGCGACGCCAAAAAACAAAAAATTCGCCGCGGCGACGGCGAATTCCGCCATCGCAGCCGCCTTGAACCCACCCGCCGGGAAAATCGGCACCATCGCAGCCTTACCCTTAAACCAACTCGGATACGCCGCAGTGAGTTTGAGCAAAGTCGCGAATGCGACGACGTGGGCCGACACGCTCGTCAACGCGCCCGCGACGGCGCGTCCGACGCTCATCTCTCCCAGCATCGCCCTCAGCACATACACCGTCGGGTTATTCGTCGCCCCCTTGGACGCCCGCGCGTACGTTGGCGCAAACACCACGGCGAGTTCGATGAAGAGCAGCGTCACCAGCGCAATCTCCGCGTCGAATTCGATGGAATACTTGGACCAATCGATGCGCGTTTCCAACGCTTTGGTTTGCACGTCTAACAGCAAGAGCGTCGTGCAGACGATAAAGGAGGAGACGAATTCGGCGATGAGTGGAATCTTCATCATAGTTATCGTCGTCGTCGAAGCGTGTTGGGCGTGTCTTCGTCGCGAGTCGATGAGTGGCGCACGCGAGAGAGATTTTGAACAACACGATCGCGCAACAAAGTGTCAACTTGTTTTTACTGTTGCGCGCGCGACTCGCGACATTTCTTCAAGTTACAGTGCGTATTGAAAGAATACTAATCGGGTAATTCAACGCGAACGCATCACGCCACGGGTTCTGGCTCGGGAACGACGAGGTCTGGGTGCGTGGCGTTGACTATCGGCACGCAGCGCTCGCAGAGTTGAGAGTGCTTGGCGTCCGCGCCGACGAGGGTGGAAAAGTTCCAGCATCGAGCGCACTTGTGGCCTGCGGCGCGTGCAATGCCGACAGAGACGGAACCGGCGCCGGGAACGTCGGTGATGGATTTGAATTCGCACCCGTCGACGGCTTGAGCGGCGGAAGAGGTGACTTGCACGTCGGAGACGATGAAGAGGTACCTCAAATCGTTGGCAATTTCTGGCGAGTTGAGACGAGCGGTGAAATCGGCGTCTTCGCAGTGGAGATTCACCTTGGACTCGAGAGACGCGCCGACGAGCTTGGCGTTGCGGGCGTCTTCGAGCACCTTGTTGACGGTGTCTCTGATCTCCAAGAAGGAGTCCCAGAACTTGACGTCATCGCTGGCGAGGTTGGACCAGGCTTCCGGTCGCGTCGGCCAGCCAGCAATGAAGACGGAAATGGCTCCTTTTGGCTTGTCATACGGCAACGCTTGGAAAGCCTCCTCCGCCATGTGCGGCGTGAGCGGCGCGATGGCGGCAATCAAGCTTTCGACGGTTGCGGACACAACCGTTTGGCAAGCGCGACGTTTGATGTCGTTTTGTTCACCAATATACAATTTATCCTTGCTCACATCCAAGTACACGTTTGAGAGAAACGTGGTGAAGGATGAAATCGAAGCGACAACGCGCGCATAGTCGTACGCCTTGTACGAAGCCTCAATTTCATTCATCGTCGCATCGAGACGGTGAAGGATGTACTTTTCAAGCGATGGAAGATTGTCGTACTCAATCTTTTCTTCCGGCTTAAAGTCGTCCAAGACGCCCATCAAGAAGCGAATCGTGCCTCTAAGCTTGCGGTACGCTTCGCTCGTTTGCTTGATGATATTCATACCAATGTTCACGTCACCCGAGTAGTCAGTGCTAGCAACCCAGAGACGCAAGGTATCTGCGCCGTAGCCCGGCTCTGCCTTTTGGTTCTTTCCGCCTTCGATGACTTGACGCGGATCGATGACGTTGCCCAAGCTCTTGGACATCTTGTATCCCTTTTCGTCGAGAACGAAACCGTGAGTCAAGATGGTCTTGTACGGTGCCATGCCGGAAGAGGCGACGCCCGTGAGCAAACTCGACTGGAACCAACCGCGGTGTTGATCGCTTCCTTCCAAGTACAAGTCAGCAGGGTAAGACAAGCCTCGAGACTTTACAACGCCAGCCCAGGAGGTGCCGGAATCAAACCACACGTCCATGGTGTCAGAGCCTCGCACGAGATCACCCGCCTTCGACTTGTACTCTTCTGGCAATAGCTCCTCGATGTCCATCTCCCACCATGCGTCCGTACCACGCTTACGAACAATGTCCGTAAAGTGAGTGATGATCGCCTCGTCCATGAGCACCTCGTTGGTGTCCTTGTGGTAAAAGGCGGGAATCGGCACGCCCCACGCGCGTTGACGAGAAATGCACCAATCGGAGCGTCCACTCACCATCGGTCGCATTCTCTTCGAGCCGGATTCCGGAATGAAAGTCAACTTGTCTAATTCGCTCAACGCGTTATCACGGAAGCCCTCAACCGAAGCGAACCATTGCTCAGTGGCGCGGAAGATGGTCGGCTTCTTTGTGCGCCAGTCGTACGGATACTTGTGGTTGTACGCCTCTTGCTTGAGTAGCGCACCGGCAGCGGTGAGCTTCTCGATGCACAACACGTTACCGTCACCCAACACGTCTTTCCCCTCCAAATCGCTACCAGCCTCGGCCGTGAACAAGCCAGCGTTATCGACCGGGGAATACAATGGCAATCCGTACTTCATGCCAGAGATGTAATCGTCTTGACCGTGACCCGGAGCCGTGTGAACCAAACCGGTACCCGCGTCAGTGGTGATGTACTCGCCACCGATGATGACGGGCGACTTACGCTCGTACATGGGGTGCTGGTACTGGACGTTTTCCAAGTCGGAACCCTTGAACGTGGCGAGAGTCGTGAGCGTCGTCTCAAGCTTGGCTTGAACAGTCTCGCGCAAACCATCTGCGACGACGAGTGTCTCGCCCGTGGATTCGTTACGCACGACGCTGTAGTCGAGCTTGGCGTTGACCGCGACCGCGGCATTCGCCGGCATAGTCCACGGAGTCGTCGTCCAGACAGCCAAGGACGCGCCTCCATCAGCCGTCAAGAGCTCCTTCAATTGCGCCGGAGCGGAATCCGGAACGTCGCTCACCTTGAAGGCGACGTAAATACTCTGGGAGACGTGTCCCTCTGGGTACTCCAACTCAGCCTCCGCGAGGGCAGTCATAGAAGACGGAGACCAGTGCACCGGCTTCTTACCTCGGTAAATGTGCCCGTTGAGGAACATCTTACCGAAAACTTCCAGCTGCGCCGCCTCGTACTCGGGTAAGAGCGTCATGTACGGCTCGTCCCAATCCCCCCAGATACCATATCTCTTAAACTGTTCGCGCTGGTTATCCACCGTCTTCATCGCAAACTTCTTCGCCTTGTATCTCAGCTTGATCGGCGTCAACTGCTTTCTCGCCTCGGCATCCATACTTTGCAAAACCTTGAGTTCAATCGGCAAACCGTGGCAGTCCCAACCCGGAACGTACCGCACCTTTTTCCCATTCATCATCTCCCACCGGTTCACGAAATCCTTCAAAATCTTGTTCAACGCGTGTCCAATGTGCAAATCCCCGTTCGCATACGGCGGTCCATCGTGCAACGTGAACGCCTCGGCGTTTTCACGCTCCGCCAGCGTCTCGTACACCCGGTTATCCTTCCACCACTTTTGCATCACCGGTTCCTTTTGTACGCTGTTCGCTCGCATCTCAAACGTCGTCTTTGGCAATCGCACCGTCGCGCCGTAGGCGTTATCCTTCTTCTTCCCACCGCCGTCCGCTTTACCACCCTTACCCGCGCGCACGATGAGCGCTCGTCGCGTCGTCGCATCCGTGTTCACCCTACCCACACCGAACGACGAAGTCGACGACCCCGGTCCTCGCTTCGTCGCGACGAAACCAAACTGTCGTCTCGCCGACGTCGCGGACGCCGACGTCGTCGTCGTCCATCGCGTCGTCGTCGCCACCGTCAATCGCATCATTCACGTCGGTCGCGTCGCGGCGTCGTCTGTCGCCGCCGTCGAAAGGCGCCAAGCCGCCGACGTCACCGTTTTGCGATGCATGGTTTTATCTTTGATGTTTTTGAGTCGATTGTTCGTATTATATTCTATTTATTCGTGTCACGTCACCAAAAGTAAGGTTATACCGTTTTTAATTATTGATGCCTTCTGAAATCATACACTACGTAACAATAAACCTAGGGTTTGGTTAGGGTTTTGATGTACAGAAGCGCTTGGAAATTTTCAAATCCGTGGCGACAGACGGACGGACGGACCGAGCCGACGACGACGACGACAGAGAGAGACGGACGACGGACGACGAACGAACGTCATGGATGACGAAGACGATGATGGATACACGTACGGCGCGTCGATCATGGATGATGGTGCAAACGACGGCGGCGACGTGGGACGGGACGATGAACCGAGAGATTACGATCCGAGTTCGCAAATCGATGGCGCGACGACGACGACGAACGGGAACGACGACGCGGAGATGAACCTCGACGAAGGATACGAACCGGTGACGAACGAGGTGATGATGCTGAAAAAAGCCTGGGTTCAGGAGCGGTTAGCGCCGGAACTCTTGGAATACAAGGCTTTGTTGGTGGACGCCGTCAAGGCTATGGTGGACGCGCAAGAGCGAGCGGTGGAAGAACGAGAGCGCGCCGCGGCGGAAGGCGGCGGGGACGATAACTCTAACGCGGCGAAAATTATTAACAATTTACTTTGGGTTGAGTTGAACCGGGTCAAGTACTTGCTGAGAGAATACATGCGCACGAGGTTGAGAAAGATTGAGACGTACGCGTTGCACTTGTACACGACGCCCGACGCCGCCGAAGCGCTCGGTCCGGCTGAGAAGAAATACCTCGAAGCCTACGTCGGTGCCGTGTCCGAACACATGCAATCGGCGCTCGAAGTTTTACCAGAGGGGTATCAAAAATTACTCAAAGAGTACGACGCGGGCGAGGAGGAGGAAGCAGAGTGGATGAAACCCAAGCCGGATTTGGACTCCTTGGTGTTTTTCCGGTTTAGACAAGACGTCAACAACTACCTCGCCCCGGGTGACGACGAACCGGTGGACATCGCACGCGGGAACATAGTCATGGCCAAGTATTCCATGTTCAAGCCTCTCACCGAGATGGATCCTCCCATGGCTGAGCTCACGTAGTAGGCTGGTTTTAATTTCACATTCGTGTTGTAGCTCCTCGCAAAACACACACACACACACGCAGGAGAGACGCGCGCTTTTGATCCGTTCGATTCACGACTCGACGCGGCGCCATCCTGCGACGCGCGCGCGGAAACGCACACATCGATCGCGTGAAACATGCAAAGCGTCGTCCCTGCGACGACGACGAAGCCGACGCGGTGTGCCTCGTCGTCGTCGGTGTCGTCGGGTTCGCGGCGACATCGACTCACGGTGCGAACGAACGCAGCGAACGCGAGAAAAGGAACGCCGAGAGAAGACTACGACGCGTCGACGATCTTCTCCCCGGCGGTGCAACCGGCGTTCTTGCCGACGCACATCGGTGAGTTGTACGGCTTGGAGCGACGTCCGAGCCCGTTCGCCGAGGGTGGGGCGCTGTGGGAGTTTGGATTGGGGCAGCGGTTCATCGACAACTCGGACAGCGTGAGCCTGAATCCGTTACGAACGACGGCTACGGATGACGCCGTACCAGAGGATACGATGTTTAGTGATGAGAGAGCGGTGCGAGCGGGTGCGAGAGAGACGATTTATTACGATCCGAAGACGGTTCGGGCGGCGATCGTGACGTGTGGGGGACTGTGTCCGGGATTGAACGACGTCATTCGGCAGATTACAATCACGCTGGAAGACTACGGCGTGAATGACATCATGGGTATCAAGTATGGTTTTCGTGGGTTTTTCCAGCAAGGGGATAATCCGCTGGAGATGCCAATCAAGTTGACCTCGGAGCTGGTGGATGACATTCAAATCACGGGCGGGAGTATCCTCGGATCGAGCCGAGGCGGCGCGGATATGCCCGCCATTGTAGAACAGATTGAAAACTTGGGCATTGATTTCCTTTTCGTCATTGGCGGTAATGGATCTCACGCGGGTGCGCTCGCGATTGATAAGCTCTGTCGAGAGCATCAGCTCTGTACTAGCGTCATCGGAGTTCCGAAGACGATCGATAACGACATTCTCTTGCTCGATAGAACCTTTGGCTTCCAAACCGCCGTGGACGAAGCCGTCAAGGCTATTCGCTCAGCAAACATTGAAGCGAGAAGCGCGGATAACGGCGTCGGTTTGGTTCGTCTCATGGGCCGACAATCCGGTTTCATCGCGATGCACGCGGCTTTGGCCAGCGGATGTACGGATGTGTGCTTGATTCCCGAGATTGAATGTCACCTCGAAGGCGACGGCGGCGTGTTGGCGCACATTGAACGCGTCCTGGAACGACAAAATCACGCCGTCATCGTCGTCGCTGAAGGCGCAGGACAAGAGCAACTCGGTATGCTCGGGGAAACGGATGCAAGCGGTAACCCAATTTTGCAAAACTTTGCCAAATTTTTGCAGCAAAAGCTCAAGGATAGAAAGCCCTCCGTTGATATCAAGTACATCGATCCCACGTACATGGTGAGAGCGTGTAGAACGAATGCTTCTGATGCTGTCTACTGCTCAATCCTCGGCCAGAATGCGGTGCACGCTGCGTTCGCTGGATTAAGCTCCGTCACGGTAGGCATGTGTTCGGGTCATTACGTCTACCTTCCGATTCCGCCCGTCATTTCGGCGGCTCGCACCGTCGATCCAGAAGGGAGAATGTTCGAACGCTTGCGCTTTGCGATTGGACAACCAACATTTTCTAAATAGAGGCATGTAACACTGAGTCACTCGGACGAGCATTTTAAATCCAAATGTGTGCAATTTACAATCAGCTAAAACGTGATGGAAAATACTCGTATGGTGATGGAAGCTGCGTCTAAATTCTTGTGTCCCGAAATGGCTCGGGCAGTCGCCAAGGCGGTCGAACCGGCGGAATGGTCGCCGTGACCGTAAGTAATAACGGAATAGAGCTCGCTCAATTGAGCAAATTGTATCGCCCTATACCAATCGATCATTGCCCGCATGACAACTAAGCGCGATGGAGGAGAAATGAAATGATCTCCACCATCAGAATCGATAGAATACATAAAGTGAAATTATTATTGGCCCCGATTTCCCGCGAGTTCGTCTCCATCGAGCACCCCTTCAATCATACCGAGGTGCTGGAAAGATGACGAGTTGCGCCGCATGTGCTGCGGATACAACCGCTCGTTTATCGGGAGCGTAAATGGTTGGGCACCCGGTTGAAGATCCGAGGTGCCCGTAGAGCCAGCACTGCCACTACTCTGCGGCTTGATGGAATTCATGCCGTTTTGCGCATGGTTACCATTCATCAACCCAACGTTGGGTTGCATCAACTGTCTCGCTTGTTGCATCGAGATGTCGCCCGAGGTACCAAACAACCCGTTTCCTGGTTGAACTAAGGAGTTGTACCTCATCTGGAAACCTTGCGCGTTGCCGTTGTAGTCGACACCGCTCGCCCCTTGGACGTTGTTGCCCAGTGAATTCAAATTGGACAAAGTTTGTTGATACTGCTGCTGATTAAGTCTCTGCTGTTGTTGCGCGTCACCGCCTTGCTGAGAGAACTGAGACTGAAGCATCATCGGATCGACTCGTGAAAGCGGTGGGAATGCCATGCTGGTGCTGCCCGCAGTGTTGAGCGTAAACGGCAACGACCCACCCATCATCGACTGTCCCTTCAACATCGCCGCCATGCTATGTGTGCTGTCGCTTTCGCTGCTTCGCGCGTTCAACCACTCGGCCGATGCGCTCGATTGTCTCGGAGAGCCATTCTGTGGCGATCCACTCCCCGTCGGTGACGGAGTGTTCGAAGATACGTTTCCTAGTGGATTGCCAAAGGCATCCGTTGGTACTCTAAGCTGCGATGTATGATGCGCAAAGAAGCATGCGCGGCGGTCGCACGCCCCTCCGTCCTTGCACAATTGCGTTCGATATCTAGATGGATGAAGCCAGCACTCAAACACGCCGTGCGCGTACTCACACACGTCGCCCTGAAGGCAGGACCCTTTGCGGAACTCTGGGCACGCCGTTCCGCAGTAATTGAACCTTCTCGGGTCTCGACGACGCGCCTTTTCTCCCGGATGCGTGAACGGACACTCTGTCCAGTCGTGCGCGCGGGTTCGCGAGCACCTTCGAATCTTAAACTCGTACATGCGGAACTCATCACTCATCAGCGTCTCCTCGTCCAACTCTTGCATTATGCCGTTTTGCGAGTTCACCGCGACGTTACCTCCGTGCTGTCCTCGACCGCCGCCAGTGCTGGCGCTCCCACCCGAACTGGAGCCACCGTTATCGCTCGTAGCGTTCGAATCGCTCGTGGTGGACGGCAGGCAATCCGCCGGGACTCTACCGTACACGTCGCGCGCGTTTCTATCTGCTCCAAAGAGCAACAAAGTCTTAATGGCATCCGTGCTCAGCGCCGCGCCACCCGCCGCCGCGCAGTGCATCGCGGTGCATCTCTCCTCATCCTCGCTACGCAAGTTTGGATCCGCACCCATCTGCAGCAGGTACAGCAGGACCTCCAGCGATCCGTGCGACGCCGCCACCATGCACGGCGTCCTCCGTTGCCGCTCCAATCCTTTCCCTCCGTTTCTCGGCTCTGCGTACCAGTCTCCCATGAAATCCACCGGCACGCTTTGACGCTCAATCAACCATCGCATCTGCGCCAAATCATTGCTCGCCGACGCCGCCAACACCGGCGACGTGCTCAGAGACATCTCGGTCGTCGCGTATTCACCCCCTCTCCAGTGTTCGCGTTAGACAAAGTCTCCCGATACCGCGCGCGAAATGAAACGCCGAGATTACTCTCGAGAACGCGAGCCAACGCGCGCTCAAACTTTGTCTCGACGACGACGAAGAAGAAAGCGACGCGATTCGCCGACCCTGCGTTCGCACGGAATGATAAACCCACGCATCATCGTCAGTCGTCCAGTCCGGACACGAGGGCAAAGGCGAGAAGAAGAACGAGACGAGAAAACAACCCAATCCGTGGCCCCCTGCCTCCCTATCCACGCGCGACGGACGCGCGTATGGAAGCGCGCGAAACACACGAAAAACCACACTCATGGCTCGATCGTGGTTTTTATACGCGACGCCACCGATCCGCGCGCCACCGTCATCCGGTTTTCGTAGATTTTTTTAACCGTAGTCTGTCGCGAATGGACGAGTGATGACCCGTGAAACGCATCCATCCATCGCTCAATCCGGAACGGAACCGGAAACGGAACGCAACGGAACGGAGCGACGACGGAGCGATCTCGACTCGGATTCCAATCCAATCCGCGCGTTCGGTCGTTCGTCCGTGGCCGACGCGATGGACGCCGGAGCGACGACCGACGCGACTTGCGGTGAAGAAATAAACGAAACCGATGCGACGACGCGTCGTTGACGTCGTTCGGTGAAACCGCCGATTGGACGAAACCGCCCGAACGCCGATCCGTCAAACGCGGACCGGAAGAGACGCGGACGCGGAGACGACGGGTGAAATGCGCGAGGCGACGCGCGCGCGTCTCGGAGGAAGGAGACGACGCGCGAGGCGACGCGACGGGATCCCGGGGGATCTGGACTGGGAAGAAAAATTTCGGAATCGCGAGCGAGGGGAAACGAGGGAGGCGACGCACCTTTCGAACCGTCCGAGCGCGTCGACGGTGTTGACCCCTTCGGGCACCGCGAAATCGACGGTGTCCGGGCGTGTACCAATCCGCGTCTCTCCGTCGCCGTCGCTCGACGCGCGAGGCGAGCGTTCGATGGTGACGGAGGGATGCGCGCGCGTCTCTCACCCTTTTTGAGTGCGGACGACCCGGATTCGGGATTCGCGTTCGTTTCCGTGCGCGTCGGTCGCGAGTTTATGCCGCGACGACGGTCCGCGGAGTCGTCGGTCGTATCATCATCGTCTTCAACGACGACGACGACTGGTTGTTTAAACGATAAATTTATCGATCGACGTGAAATCGTCAGAGCGTGTTTTCACGCATCGATTCGCGTTGACCTCTATTTTTACGCATCTGGAATTCCCGCGAACGCCGCTCGACGCCGTGGGTGCGCGTCGTCGTCGTCTCGATCGGTGTTTTCATCGATTAAATCGTTGATGCGGTAGTTTTGTCGATTAATTTTCATCTTTGTGATCGGTCATTTTCAGGTTCCACGAGGTCCACTCCCGGGTCTGGGGCGAAAAATATCTACTCGAAATCGTATCTTTTTTCAAGTCGCCCGCGTTTTTTTGAGTTGGGATTTTATATTCCACCTCAAATGTTGATAAAGTACGTTGTGTCGTGTATATTTGAACTTGATCGGTTAACAGTTTATTGAATATGAATGTACCGTAGTAGTATCGCTTCGCTCGCTCCCTCGCTCCCTCGCTCCCTCGCTCCCTCGCTCGCTCTACTCTATTCGGATTTCTTCTGGAGCGCCTTGACCTTATTGTTGTGCGTGGCGACGTGATCTCTCCACAGCGAAGCTGCCTTCCAATCGCCAGAGATGAAAAACATGGCGCCCATGGCGAAACCGCCGCTCCAAACGCCGACGAGAAAGACGCTGAGGACGGCGTACGGCTTGGCGCCGAACAAACGAACAATGTCGCGCGAGAGATCGCGAGCGGTGATTTTGATTTGCGTCAAAAACGGTGGCTTGGCGAAGACGATCGCACCAGACTTCTCATCCACGGCGTAGGCTCGACCGGTGGCGGATTTTCTACCCTCGGGTTTGGTAAAGGCGCGCAACGACGGCAAGTCTCTGGCGCCAGAGTATTCGTACGCCAAGCCCTCGGTGAAGAAATACAACGTCGGGAAACCCTTGATGCCGAACCTACCGTTCAAATCCTTGGCCTCCTTGGCGCTTGAATCCACGCTCACCGCAACGGTCCCTTTTCCTGTAAACTCGCGCGCGAACTCGTCCCAAATCGGCGCGAGCTTCTTACAGTGTCCGCACCACGGCGCGTAAAACTTCACCGCGATCGTCGCCTCTCGCGGCGCTTGTCCGAGGTATCTCTCGAGATCCGTCGCTCGAACCTCCATCGCTCCCTTCACCTTCGTCGTCTCCGCCGGGGTTTCTTCCCCGTACGCACCGACGGTCGACATCGTTGTCATAATCATAATCACAGCCGCGCTGAGCATCTTAAACATGGAAGAAGACCCGCGTCGTCGTCGTCCATCCATCGTCGTCATCGTCGTCGTCATCGTCGTCGTCGTCGTCGAGTCGTCCTCTCGGCTCGTTCTCGGGTCCCCTTCGTTCGGATCGCGATCGCGTCGTTGACTGCCGACAACCAGAGCGAAACCGTGATCATCATCATCATCGTCGTCGTCAGTTCACACCCTCTCGTGAATGCCAAACTTCAAAACGCGAAGCCACCCGATCGCGGTCACCGTCGCGAACGATCGAGACGAGACGAGACATCGATGGCGACGATGACGCCGAGGTGTGAATTAACGCCGACCCCGACGAGGGCGGCGGCGACTCGATCGTCGGGTGGGACGCGAAACTTGATGCGACAACGACCGCGTGTGAGTCAGCAGCGGGCAACGAACCGACGTGGGGTCGTCGTCGTCCGCGCTGAGGCATCGAAGGAGGAGGAGGCGAAGGGAAAACCCGCGGCGAAAGGACCGCGCGCGGTTCGGCGTCGTTCGGCGTCGGGTGGTGTCGCGAACGGGGGAGAGGACGACGAGGCGTTGGCGCGGTTGGTTGTTCGCGTTGCGACGCGGTACGACTGGTTTAGCGCGGGCGTCGGGGCGAGCAGCTGCGCGATGTGGTTCGTGATTCAAGGGCAGAGTGTGAGCACGGCGTTAGGGATCGCGTCTGTCGCGACGATTGCCGCGGTGGTGGTGGAGGAATTGCTCGGGGATTGCGAGCGAGGGTGGTGAAGGACGAACTCAGTCTCGGTTGGACAAACGAATCGACGCTGGAACCGAAAACTGGTTGCGCGTCGTCGAGAGGTTGAGATTTTCGGTTACCACTTTGTTTTACTTTAATCATTTTAGTACTAGGTACGCTTGTACTGTAGTCGGCTCGCTATGCATTGTAATTTACCGCTGCACTTCTTCACTCACACCAAAATCCAAAGCCGACGACACTCGAGCGCGTGGTTCGTGTTGTCGTTGTTGTTGTTGTTGTTGTTGTTCACAGCGAGCCACAGCGAGACGCGTCGCGCGAACGCACGCGGATCCCGCAAGAGAGTGGAACCGAGTTCAAAACGCAAATGGGACGTTCGAGCGCTCGAGCGACCGCGGCGGCGAAGAACAAGGCTTCGAAACCGCTCTCGGCGACGGAACTCGGCAGGCTGTTCGTGCATGGCGGCGACATCAAAACGGCGGCGGGAAGCGCGAGAGACGGCGAGGACGACGCGGACGAGGACGACGCGACAGCGGTAAAGGAGCGCGATGGCGATGATACGCCTGATTGGATTGTGAGCGCGGAGGCGCTGCGGGCGTCGTACGCGGCGAGCGCGAAGACGGTGGAGACGCGTTCAGGCTTTGACTTTAAGAGCGGCTTTGAGCCGACGAACGCGACTTGGTCGCTTCTAGGTGGGACGAGGGAGAGCGCGGCAGCGACGACGGCGAAGGAGAATGCGGGTGAAGGCGACGGTGGAGTTACGCGAGCCGACGAAGACGCGAAGGAAACAGGGACGAAGGGGGCGAGCACAGAGGAAGCGCTGAAGGCGAGAGACGCTCGGGAACGTCGACCAAAAAAGCGAGAGAGGCCACCTCGCGCCTTGCGAGCGCCAGTGAGCGCGTCTGAAGTGATGGGTTTGGGTAATGCGTCTGGAATCGATGCGCTCGCATCGTCTTGGCGCGCGCCCGAGGAGAAGGAAATGTTGGAAAAATGGCACGAACAGAGAGATGGATGGAGAGACGACTACAAACGCAAGCGCCGCGCCGCTCTGCGGAACAAAAAGGGTGGCGGATCGACCGTTCTGGCGTGATTTCGAGTCGTTGAAAAGATTTTAGAAATCGAGTAGTAGTAGCTTTAGTTGAGAATGATACCCTGTGCTGTATTAGAGAGCGCGCTGTAATTACATAACATACACAGTGAGTGAGTGGCTGATCAAGCCGCCGGCATTCGCAAACCTCCGCGGCCTCCGCGACCTCCGCGACCTTCGCGGAGGTATTGGACTGGGCGCGCACCCCACTCCATTTGAAGACGAGAGAGTTCTTCGCGCACGTCATCCAAATCTTCGTAAGTCACCTCGACGTGCTCGACTTCGTACGTCTTGATGCAGCTATTGATGAGAACTTTCGCTGACTTGACTTGAGAGGGTCGACCGCGAATGAAGACGGACTGTTTGTCAAAGTTGATAGAAATTTCAGCGCCTGTTCGCGCCTTGATGTCGTTCACCTTGCTGCCACCCTTACCGATGATGATTCGAAGCGCCATTTCTGGCACGTTTTCAATGGTCTCGTAAGCCATCTCGAGCATGTCTCTCGCCTTGCTCACTTCGGCAGCGTCCCGGCCCACGATGCGGATGGTTCGCTTGCGCGTGTCGACGATGACTCGGTCGACTTCGCACATCTCTTTCACTTCGTTGATTCTCGCCCCTCCGTCGAGCAAAAGATTCTGCATGGCCATGTAACCAAGAGTAAACTCGCAACGAAGCCCGTCCTCAATCTCTTGCATGATTCGCACTCGTTCGCTCTCCAACAAGTTTGCCTGTTGCATGCGAAGAGCGATCCGGTTGAGATCTCGCAGCTTGACTTCCATGAGCGCAGCCACTCGATCGAGCGTTTCGACCCACCGCGGCGCGGCGCAGTCCAAGGCGGCGAATATTTGCCCATTCCATCCCAAAAACGTCAGCGATACCTTGCCATCCCCGCACGCCAACGTATCCGCGAGCTCGCTCGCGACAGCCGCTCCATCATCGCTCAACACCCAGTCTTTCATCGGCGCATCGAAGCGCAAGACGCACCGATAATCGCACGGAGAGCCGAGCGGACAAAGCCACTCGTCTGGATCCTCGACGACGACGCCCGGAGCCTCTTTCACCGGCGCGCGCGGCGACAATGTTTCATCTCGCTTTTGCGAGCGAGCTTGGTTCTTCTTTGTCGTCTTCGTACCCTTCTCGATCGCGTTCGCGCGCTTCGGCTTACCCTTATTATCCTCCCGCCGCGGCTTTTGCTTCTCTCGCGAGGCTTGGTTCGACTCCTCGAAGAGCGGATTTTTCGTCATTCGCTTCTTCGCAGACGCAGACGCGGACGCGGACGCGGACGCGGACACCGCCGATACTTTTTCCTTCTTCTTATCATCATCATTCGACGTCGGCGTCGGCGTCTTTTTCGTCGTCGCCGCCTCATCCGTTTGCTTCTTCTTCTTCGGCGTTTGCTTCTTCCTCTTCGGCGCGACGGTCTCAGTCTCCCCGACGTCCTCCTCATCCTTCTTCGCCGCCGCAGATTTCTTCTTCACCCCCGACCGATCATCCCCGTCGCCGTCACCGCCGCTCTCACCGACCACCGGTCGTCGCTTCGGTTTCGGTTTACGTCCCTTCTTCTTCTTCTCCTCCACGTCGTCGTCCTCCTTTCGCTGCGGTCGCGCCTCTTCAACACCGGCGACGACACCGACTTTGGCTGAGTCAGAATTCGTCGTCGCCGTTCCGCGTCCACGCCGTTTCGACGTCGGTTTCGTCGTCGGTTTCGTCGCCATCGTCGTCGTCGTCGTCATCGTCGTCGTCATCGTCACGCGTCGTCGTCGTCGTGTGTCGTCCTCGTCGCCATCGATCGCGGCCGCGACGATCCATCCATCCATCCATCCATCCATCCAGATTGATGAGGACGCGCGGACCCCACAACGGTTAGGGTACTACCCATTTAGGGATATTCCATGTTTCATAATGTAAGTGAATCACGTATACGAGTACCACGTAGCCGATCTCCTAGTATGATAGTGGTAGTACTTTTCACCCTGAATACCGGAGTGTGCCCGTAACACCGAAGATCTTCGTCGGGCAGGTCGACTTTCAATTCGAAATCACGACTTTCATCTGCTTGTATGGTGTGTCTCAGGCACATCATTTTTGTTCGCATTCACGGTGAACCTAACGATTTATATATGTACATAAATACCGTATTTTTGTGCATCTTACACCAACCAAGTAGGTAAAGCTAACTACTAAACGACGTGCGGCGCGACGAGGACGCGGTCGACACCCACGAACCCGAACCCGGGCTTCGAACCCGCCGACGCCGCACTTCACGGCGACGCGACGCGCGAGAAGAGAGAGGAAGATGACGACGAAAGAGGAGCTCGAAAAGTCCAGCTTTGTCGGGCGCAACGCCAACGTGTGGTTCATGTTCGGCTGGGCGCTCGCCATGTTCATCATCGACGGGATCGTCTTCGCCGTGGATGCCCCGCCGGGGGAGTCGAAGTGGGAGTACGGACCGAGCGTGTTTTTGATGTGTTTGGTGCGTGATGCGATGAGATGACGCGTGTGCGTTCGTGTGTGTGTGTGTGTGTGTTCGTGCGCGCGCCGTAACGGGCGGCGGCTGGCGAACGAGTGAGAATGACAAACGAATGGAATGACTGACGAACCGCGCGCGCGCTCCTGGACGCTTTATTCCTTCTCGCGCAGATCGCCGCCTTTTTCTGGTCCGTGATGTCGATCCGCAAGACGGAATCGCACCACAAGGCTGAGCTTAAGCGTCTTCGTGAAACCAAGACGCTGGCGGAGCTCATGTCCATCAACATGGGCGCGTAGACGACGCGAGAAAGCGGAGGAGTCTCGCGCTCGAGGGTTCGGCGTTTTCTCGCGAGCGCGCGACGAAAGCCGATCGGTTTCGATCGACGGGGACCCGAGCGCTTTATTCGACGCGAGCGCGTCTCTTCCATCGAACCGCCCGCGTCCGGTTCGCTGTTGCAATGATTCAGTGGTAGATTGTTTTTGTTCTCGAGCGCTCTCGTTCTCGCCTTCTCTCTGGCTGGGCCCAAACCCTGGGCGCGCGGCGTCGAAGCGCGCGTCTTCGTTCGCGTAGCGCGCCGAGCGCTCGCCCTCAGAGCGCGACTCGACGCCCACGCACGCCTCGCGCGCGGAAACCCCACCACGATTCAGATGGTTAAGCTCTCAACCGCGCATCGCGTCGCGCGCGTCGCGAAACCCTCGATCACGACGCCCGCGCGCTCGTCTCGAACCGCCGGCGTCGCGCGCGCAGAGGCAAAGCCATCCTTCGCGTCGTCTTTGGCCGCCTGCGTCGCCGTCGCGCTCTCCGTTTCCGCCCCCGATGTCGCGTTGGCGCTCGAAGCTAACGAGCGCGATAGTGATTTCGTCGCCGGTGCGTCTCAGTTCGCCTCGCTGCGGTCACGCGGGCCGGGTCCAGTGATGGATGACGGATCGATTTGATTTCATTTGATTTGATTGCTGACCGCGTCCTTCGCTCCCGATACCCGATAGGTTTGCTCGCGAAAACGGACGCTAAACGCGACGAACGCAAACAAGAGCGTTTGAATGATTACTACCGCAAGAACTTTGGGGATTACCTCAAATTTGAGAGCGGTAACAAGGCGCTCGTGCCCGAGGACGAGCTCACGGCGAACGACGTCGCCATCCGAAGTTGGATTGAAGCGAACAAGTAGAGCGCGCGCGCGACGTTCGGACGCGACGAGCCGTACGTTCTTGTGTGTGTGTGTGTGTGTGTAGTGTAATAATACCAGCAGCTACGTGTGTGTTTGCGCGTGTGCACTCGTGACATCTTTCTATGCCTAAAGCGACGCGCCAGAGCGAAGTTCCTCCGCCTTGGCTTTGAGCGCCGCCAATCCTTCCTCGGGCGTCTTGGCCTCGCCGAGCGCGCGAACGAGCGCAGACCCGACGATGACGCCATCGGCGCCCCAATCCACGATTTGCTTGGCGTGCTTCGCCTCGCTCACCCCGAAACCGACCGCGATGGGCTTATCCGTCACGCTTCTCAGTTCCTCAACCAGTTGTTCCACTCTCGTCGCCACGTTGGTTTGCACCCCGGTGACGCCGGTGACGGAGACGAGGTAGACGAAACCCTTTGTCGCCTGCGCAATCTTCTTCGCCCGCTCCACCGGCGTCGTCGGGGTGGACAAAAGCACCAAATCCAACCCGTACTTGGCCGCGGTCTCGCTCATCCCGTACGTCTCCTCCAACGGAATATCCGGAACGAGCAAACCTTTCGCCCCGGCGCTCGCGATTTCTTCGCAAAACTTGTCCACGCCTCGCTGATAAATTGGATTGTAATACGTAAACATGACGATTGGCGCCCTCATCGTCGGCGAAACCTCTCTCACCAAGTCAATAACCTTATTCAACGTCGCTCCGTTGGCCAACGCTCGCGTCGCAGACGCTTGAATCACCGGTCCATCCGCCAACGGGTCGCTGTACGGCACGCCCAGTTCCACGATATCCGCCCCGGCGTCGTCGAGAATCTTCAAAGCCTTCTTCGTCGCATCCAAGTTGGGGTCTCCGGCACAGATGAACGGGATGAACGCGCGCTTGTTTTCCTTGAGCAGGGTTTCGAACGTTTCCTGCACCCCAGCGCGCGCGCGAGCCAGCGTTCCGCAGCGCATCTTAGTCGTGGACGCTAAAGAACCTAATCCCTTTTTCTGAGTGGTGGTTTGTCTTTGCGTCGTCGTTCGGTTTTTGCCCGAAAAACAACGCGCGCTGTTCGTCGTCGTCGTCGATGCGGCGGCGTGCATGTGTGCGTCTCTTCTACTCTCGCGTCGATCGAGTGCGGCGTCACGTCGTCGAACTCGGCGTCGGCGTGTGAGGGTGGATCGGGCGTCCGCGGGGTGTGGCGTGCACCCCATGTGCTTGTATGAACAAACAGTGATGTGAACCGCTCTGCACTTTTTGGATTGGCGACGCGCGCGTCCAGACGAGCCAACGCGCGCGTCGTTTATAATCGATACGAGCGCAGCGCCCGTCGTCCGAACGTGGGATTTCGTGTAAATCTAAAAGCTACGTTTCGTGGGCTACAACGAAAATACGTCTAAAGAACTACTGGTAGGCTATTTCCCACAATCAAAGAATCAATCAATCAATCGTCGGATGCCGACGAGAGGGCGAGAGACAAATCGACGCTCGCGGGATGCCGGAAAGCGGCGTGCATGGCTGGGGTGAAGCCATCGACGTCGCGAAAATTGATATCGGCACCGCGACAGATGAGAAGGCGGGCGACGTCCGCGTCGCCGGCGAGCGCGGCGTGGACGAGCGGGGATCGGCCCCGCGCGTCGGCGAGGTTGGGATTGGCGCCGAAATCGAGGAGCAGGCCGACGAATGGAACGCCCAGTCGTGGTTTACGAGCGGCGAAAGTGAGCGGGGTCCAGCCGTGGGCGTCGGTGGAGATGACGTCGAGGATGGAAGAGGCGTCGACCGATGTCGATGCCGATGAAAGAGTCGAAGAACCGCCGCCGCCGCGTGTAAGCTCGCGGACAAACGCTTCGAGAACCGCTCGCGTGGTATCGAGGTATCTCTCCGTCGTCGCCTCGATGACGGCTTCGTCATCAACCCAAGCCCCATTCGTCGTACTACTTTTCGATAACTGCGTCGCCGTCAACGCCTGAGACGCCCCTTGAATCGCACACATCGCCGCGCGCGCCGTCGATCGACATCCGCTGCGCGTCAGCGTCCTCAGCGCATCCGCTCGACCGAATTTCGCCGCCCAACACGCCGCAGACATCCCACGCAACGAATCCACCGCATTAATACCACGATCACCATGATCGTCGTCATCCACCTCTCTATCCGCAATTCGTATTAAACACTCTGCGCATCGCTCAAACGCCGTCTCTTCGCTCGCGAACCGCATGCAATCCACCACCGCTTTACACGACGCCGTTCGCATCGTCATCACCACCCCCATAGCTTCCTCGTTTCCGCTTTCAATCGTCGATAAAAACCACGTCTTCCACGTTTTCGTCGCCGTCCCACCGCGCGAAGGGCTCGCGGCGTCGGCGTCGGCGTCGTCATCATCGCTCAGAGTCAACTCTTCTGTATCCTTTGCAGCCGCAACGTCGTCGACACCTTTGATTGTACGTCGATCACGACGGTGACCGCGACGGTGACGACGGCGAGTGCGAGACGACGCATCACGGACGACGACGGTCCATCGTTCGTCGGTGACCCACGTCCTCGTCGTCGCCATCGCGCGCGCGCGCGTCGCTGTCTAACGAAGTCACACTGTTCGTTAGAGTCGTTTGGACTGCGCGCATCGATCGACGCCGATCCTCACACGTTGACGCGACGACGACCGACCGCGTTCGCCCGTTCGAGGACGAATAACCGCGCGAGGGGGGAGAGAACCAACCATGGAGAGCCTGCGGGAGTGTAAACGGGCGCACGACGAGGGATTGATTGACGACAAGGAGTATGAAAACGCAAAGGGGTGGTTTTTGTTTTCGCATCGGATCGTCGCGGCGCGGGAGACTGGGGTGTTGCGCGCGACGGATGTGGAGGCGGTGCGACGGGCGATGTTGGAGGCGATTTCATCCGGGGCGAAAGATGTCAAGTGTGACGTCGAGGCGTTGTTGCGGGAGACGATGAGAGGTGGTGGTGGCGGTGGAGTCGTTGACGACGAACACGCCGACGCGACGGTTGTCGTCGGACGGGAACCGGCGGTGCTTCGAGAGACGGTCGGTGGACGGTTTAACGTGAAGAAGAGCAAGGCGGCGCAGCCGACGTTTATGACTAAACTTGAAGAGGCGGAGAAGAAGAAGAGCGATCGCGATGATGAAGGCGATGGAGCGAGCGGACGTTCGGCTGAGGAAAACGTGGAGAAGAGACACGAAGACGAAGACGAAGAAGAAGATGCGACCCCGTCTGCGCCACTGGCGCCACCGATGCCTCCGGTGCCGCTTCCGGGAATGACGAGTGCGACGGCGAAGAAGGTTTCTGGGACGAGCATGAGCGGTGTCGCCGTCGCCGAGGATTGCTTATCCGTGTTTAACAAGTTGAAGATGCGCTCCAATGGCATGCAGTGGGCAACGTTTCAAGTCGAAGAGACTGAAGGTTCGGTTTTGACGGATCGAACCGGAGACGCGAGCTCGGGTGATTACCAAGCTTTTATCGACGCGTTACCGAACGACGAATGCCGATACGCCATTTACGATTACATGTACGTCAACTCGGAGGATTGCGAGTTTAGAAAGCTCGTCTTCATCATTTGGAATCCAGACGGCGCCAAGCTGAAGAATAAGATGTTGTACGCCTCCACAAAGGATTTCTTCAAGTCTCGTCTCTCTGGCATTGCGGTAGAAATTCAAGCCACCGAGTACGACGAGGTGAGCGAGGCTGAACTTCGCGCGCACGTCGCCGGTATGTTGACTCGCAAGTGAGTACGATGGGCGGATGAGAGGCGCGCGCGCCAGCAAAGCGAACTCCAGCGTGTGTCCAATATCACACTTCTACAACAACAACTACTACTACTACGGGATTCTACTCATGTAAAAATCAAACAATCTCATAATCCTCAGCACGCCAAGGCCCGAGGTCCGTGCGCCTCGTAGTACACGCCCGATCCAGAGTGCGCTCGCAAACGCGGAAGACACCACGCAACGTACCAAAATCTCCCCCTCTCATCAAACGCCTCTTGCCAATTCTTCGCCCGCGATCCTTGATGAAACGGCGGTCGTTGAAACTCCCCGTACGGCATCCCTCGCGCCTTGAGCGCCTTGCGCGCGTCCGACCACGCGTAATAATCGATAGTCGTCTGTCCCGTGAGCGCCAGATACGCCTGCCAAAACACCAAAAAGGAGAGCGCGGCGAACACAGCCACCGCCATGACTGACACGAAGATGACCCCTCGAAACGTCTCCTCCGACGTCACGTGTCGTATCGGATACTCTCTCTCGAACAACACCGCGGCACCGGCGACGGAAACGCAGAGACATCCCAACCACGCGTACGCTATAAAGTTGAAGAAAAATCTATAGTTGCGCGCGCCGACGCAATTCATCACCCACGGACAGTGATGATCCATCTTCAACACGCACCGTCGACACACCGAACAATGATGCGTCATGTCCGGTTTCACCGCATCGCACGTCACGCAGTACCTCCCCCGCTCGATCACCTCTTTCAATCGACTCTCCGGGTCCGCCCCGTCGCTCGCCGTCGCCCGCTCGATCGCTCGCCTCGCCTTTGCGTCTTTCGGCGACCCAGGTCTCGTCACCGCGCACATGACGTGATTAAACGCCGCGTTCACCGCGCACGTCCACACGATGACATCGCACCACCCTCCCATTCGCTCCCGTCCTCTCATTTTCAGCTCCTCGTGCGTCCAGCGCGCGCTCGAGTGCGCGATGCCGAGGACGAGCGTCAATCCAAAGATGAACATCGGCGGTCCGATCACCCCGACGACGGAATCACACGCCCGCTCGAGTCGTCCGCAGCACGCCGCCATCGCGCGCGTCGTCGCGCCCATGCCGTCGGGGCGTCGCGCGCGCGTCGGCGAGTGAATCATCGCCCGCGACGACGACGACGACGATGTTCTCATCCGTGTTTGTGTCGTGTAAGTGTGTGTATGTGTAAACAGTATACCAAAAATCCAAACACACTCGACACGACGCGCTTTTCTGGATCAAGATGAAAGATGCGAGCGAAAGCGCGTGACATCGCGACGACGCGTCCGTCCGGTGGACCCCGATCGAGAGGTTCCCGTCGACGACGATGGTTCGCGGAGACGACGACGCGTACGACGTCGTCGTCCTCGGGGGTGGGTTCGCGGGGCTTCACGCGGCGAGGTGTTGCGCGCTGAGGGAACCAGAGCGACCCGGCGGCGGAAAAGAAGGCGATGACGCCGATGGGTCCGGAAGACGAGTTCGTGGGGTTCGGAAGCTTCGGTGCGTGGTGCTGGAAGGCGGAGAAGAACCGGGTGGACGGGTGCGCGTGGCGAGGGACGTCGCGCCGTGGGACGTGAATCTCGGACCCGAGTTTATTCACGGGGATGAGAACAGCGCGTTGAAGCGATTCGTGGACAACTGCGGTTTCGGTACGAAGGAGTACGAGTGGCCGGATAGGTATTACTTGGGAGATGAAAACGCCCTGCTCGGGGCGGAAGAGGCGGAGAAGACGTCGGAGGACGTGCGTTTGGTGCATGAACTCTTCGATGAGTTGCCGGGGGCGCCAAAGGAAGGGGACGCGGACGCGACGGCGTTGGAATGGTTGACGAGGACGCACAAGGCGCCGGATCGAGTGGTGAAACTGGCGGAGAACATTTACGCCAACGATTTTTGCGCGTCGCTCGGAAAGCTTGGGATGCAAGAGTTGATCGCGGAGAAGAAGAGCTGGATCTACGGGGAAAAGTACCTGGTATTAGATCGACCGCTGCGAGACGTGGCTTTGGCGCTCGCCGCCGACATCGACGTCAGAGTTAATTGGGAAATCGAGAGCGTCGATTATTCGCGACCGGGGCTGGTGCAGGTGAAGAGAAGAGGATGTGAAGAGGTCATCGTTGCGAAAAGGTGCATCGTTACTCTGCCGATCACGGCGTTGAGGAGTAACAATGTCACGAACAAGGTGAGCTTTATTCCGCGTTTGCCCGAGGCTAAGATTCGGGCAGCCGAAACTGTGCAGATTGGGAACGCGGCCAAAGTGTTCATTGGTTTCGATAGAATTCTTTGGCCAGAGGATTTGTTTGACGTCGTCTGCACGAACTGCTTCCTGCCAGAGTTTTGGATCACAAAGTATCCCGTCTCGCCTTTTGCGCGAGAAGCCAAATCGAGCGCAGAAGCCGCCCGCATAGCGGCGACGCGCGCAGTCATCACCTTCTTCGTAGCCGGAGATTTAGCGGACGAAATCGCCAAGATGGATGAACAAGTGTTGTTTTCTCGAGCCATTGATCAGCTGGATGCGATTTTCAAAACATCATGCAGGGAGAGCGTCACCACCATGAAGCACGTCAACTGGTCGCGGGAACGACTTGTGCAGGGCGCTTACACGCATCCGACGGTAAATGCCGGCGATTCCCGCACTTTTTTGGCTGCGTCAGTCTCAAACATTCTATTCTTTGCCGGTGAGGCGACTCACACGGGGGTGAACCCGTGTTTGCAAGGCGCCATGGAAACGGGCGCTCGCGCCGCGGCGCAAGTTTGCGCGTCTCTCGAAGCCAATATTCAGAGCAAGCTTTAACAACAGCAATTATTTTCCTGTGCATTACAACAGTTACATGAAAAACAGTAGGACGATTCTATCATAGACCACTAGGTGGCGCCGATGTAATAATGAGTAGATGACATCTGTGTGTAAATTGAGCGCCGCGCGTGGCCGTTACAATGCGATACATTTTTCAACTCGATGATAAAGAGCTTCACCTAGCCTCGATGGAGCCCGGGTTGACACCATGCGCCCACTTTTTATTATCCATTTCTTCCTTGATGTGCTCCATCATCTCAGTCTGAATCTCCATCGCCTTACCCGGATCCTTTGCCTCGTCGATGAACGCCTTGATTCTTATGGATGGCGTCAGATTTGTGAATCGCATGGCGACTTCAGGGCGTCGAACGCTGTAGGCGTCGGCGTGCTTATAGACGATGGATTCAATCTCTTTCATAAATTTGTGCATTGTCTCCTTGGCTGTGATGCTGTCCGGGAACGGAATCGTAACTTTGATGGGCACGTATTCACGTCTGGAAAGGTTACGCAACGCAGATCCGAGAATGTCCGTGTTCGGAACGATGAACGAGTAACCATCTTCCAGAGAGGCGATGCGCGTCGAATGCCATCCGACGACTTCGACTCGGCCCTCGATGGAAGAGTCCTTCAGGATGACGTGATCACCTTCGACAAAGGGTTGCGTCAAAAAGATCAGAATGCCTCCGATGCAGTTACTCACGAGCTTTTGCGCCGCGAAACCGATGGCGATACCCGACACCCCACCAACGGCGAGCAGACCCGTCATGTTGACTCCGAGCGCGTTGAGGCACGAGTATCCGGCAAACACGTACGTGGCGACCGTCAAACCTTTATCGATGAGAGAGCTTTGCGCTTGTTGTTCCCAAGTCACGCCTCGATCGCCGCGAACGCCTGAGAAGTGATGACGGAGCGCTTGCGACACAAAATCTTCCTTGTCGTACTTGGTTCCGCGCGACCGCATCTCTTCCATGTTTGGCGCCGCTTTGAGCTTCATGACCCAACGAGACATTGTGAAAAAGTAGGAGCACCACAACAAGCGCAGAGTTTTAGCGACGAACCACATTTGCACTTCAGTCGTGGTGACGATGCCGTCCGAATTGGCGTCAAAGATTGACGTGATCAAGGCGTTGAAGTGATCTGTACCGTCAATACCATCCGCCAGGTCCACCTGGATCAAATCGATCCCGAGTGGAATGAGCGACCAAAACTGGTTGCCGAGATTCCAGATGAGCGTGGCGTTCAAGATGGACGTGACGTACGGAATGGACCGACTGACGAACAAAGAAATCCACCACTGAAAGTTCACCTTCGTCGGTCGCACGAGATCAGCCACCGTCGTGAGCGAAGCGGTGACGATGCGCTTGTTCGCGTGCGTGTACAACAACAATACGGAGAGGGCAATGTTTGCGAGCGGATCCTCAAAGAGAAGCGAAAACAACAACTCCCCGACGCCATACTTTGCATTCATCGTCACGAGTCTCAACAAGTAACCCGTCGAGTACACCGCCGCGACAACGCCGAGCGGAGTCTTCAGATTGAGCCGCTCTTTTTTTGCAACCTTTAACACTTCCGTTTCGTCCACCGGGTGCGCCGCCGCGAGCGCCGCCATTTTTGACGCGCGCAACTTTTCAGCCAACTGCTCGCGTTTCTTGGCCGCCGCGCTCGCGCGCTGTTGATACGAACCCGCCGCATTTCTCGCGCGCTCACTGTATTTCCCACTCGTCGCCGCGCTCGCCGGTTTGCCATACGACGACGACGCAGAAGAAGAAGAAGAATTCTCCGCAGAAGAAGAAGAAGAATTCTCCGTCGAGGTCTCGTTCCGCCCCTCCTCCGCCCGCGCGTCCTCCGCCGTCGTCTCCTCCGACACCCCGTCTGCATCGAAATCATCATCATCATCATCCATCGCTCTTCCGACGATCGCGTCGTTCACGCGTCGTCGTCCTCCTCCTCCGATCGTCGTCACGATCGGTGTCGGTTGAAACCGTTGTCGATGCCGAATTCCAACCACCAAAGACGACGACGACGACGACACTCTCGCCGTCGCCGTCGTCGTCACGATCGGTCGTCGCACCGCTCGACGTCGTTGTCGTCCTACACCCGTCGCCGCCGCCGTCGTCGTACCGCTCGCCGTCGTCGTCCACATGATGATGATGATGATGCTGACGATGACGACGAGTTTTAGAGTGACTCAACAGCCTCGCGTTGACGCGGCGTCGTGGTCCGACGTGCGATGGATCTACTTATTAGATTCCAGATTTTTGACGACTCCTGCGCCGTGAAATGGCTCGGAGGCTCCGTCCAAAGCTCGACCGACCTCTCGCGAGCGCGCGCGGCGATCCGGCGATCCGGTGTCTGGAAATGTCCTGGTGCGTACCAAAAATAACTGTTTGCCCATACAAAATACATGATACACCGCTGGTACACCGGCACGAAGAGGCGCTCGCGCGAAAAGGCGCCGCGTCCCCACGCGCGCTCGCGAGGCTGACGAGCGAGACGGCGCCGTCGTCGATCGATCGATATCGCTCCACTCTCGCGCTCGCTCGCTCGCCGCGACCGCGTTCCGTTCCAGAGAGGCGAAACGACCGCGTGACCAAGGTGACCAGGGTGACCATGACCAGGGTGACCATGACCAGGGTGACGACGGCGACGGCGACGGCGACGGCGATGGGTGGAGGAAGAGCGGGCAGCGGGCGGGGCGCGCGACGCGGAAGACGACGCGGGACGAGGGCGACGGCGGCGATGGATGGGAACGCTTCCGTCGAGACGCTGTTGAAACCTTTGACGCTCGACGTCGACGGGGCGCCGATGACGACGCCGATGGACGTCGCGGCGACGCTCGCGCCGATCGGGGCTATCGGATTGGGGTACGGCGTCGTGCGGTTGGGGTTACACTTTCGGTTGCAGTTCGCGACGGCGGACGCGTTGACGCGGGTGACGCCGAGAGGGGCGGGGTTGGTAATCCAACTCGGCGCCGACACGAAGAATTTGTACTATTATCCAAAAGATACGAAACTGGTGGTGTGCGTCGATCCCAACGTGAGCGAAGACTTGGTGAACAGGGTGGGGATAGAGACTGGGATCGGGGTGTTGCCGAGATCGACCGCGATCGCGGGTAAAGCGGATGGGGATTTGTTTTGGGGGCAGGCGAGGGAGAGCGCGGACGCCGTGGTGACGACGGGGGCGTTGGCAGAGTTGTCGCCAGAGGAGGTGAAGACGGTGGCGAAAAAGGCTGCGGCGGCGTTGAAACCGGGTGGGAGGCTCATCTTCATCGAGCCGGCGGGCGGGGAGCGAGGACAAGGGTTGTTTGACGCCATTGAGGCGACGATGGCTTTCGAGTCTCCGATCGAGTTTGACGACGGTTGGGCGACGCTGCCGCTCTTTCCGCACGCCGTCGGAGTGGCAATCAAGAAGGAAACGGTTGAGGATTCGGCGGAAGATTCGAAGCGCGCCGGGCTCAGAAGTCGACGCCGCGCAAAGTAGTGTATTAAAATCTTATTGATACAACGGTAGTAAATCCATCCAACGTTTTCTCAGTGTGTTCGTTCATTCGCGAGCGCGTGGTCAAGCGCGTGGGGCAAAATTTACTCACGACTGACGCGTACGTCTCGTCGCTCGAGTCGGGCGCTTCGTCTCCTCAGATTCCTCCAAGGCGCGTTTTTTTGCCGGACTCTTCGTTTCTGTTTTTTCATCACCTCGACTCGGAACGCAAGAAGCGCACGTCCATCGGCCTTTCGGCGTTCGGGTGAGTTTCGGCTTCAGGCACTTCAAGTGGAAGACGTTTTTGCACGACGTGCATCGCACCGTCTTACACTTGTCGACGACTTGGCACGTCGCGCACGCGTTCGGATCGTGCTTGACAACCTTTTCTTCTTCTTCTTCTTCGACAACTTGCTCCTTCTCTTGGGCATGCTCCTCAATCTTTGACGCCTTTGGCGTTTCAGACGCTCGAATGTTGAGTCGCATGACGATTTTCGGCGTCGCCTCCTTGACGTTGACATTCATCGCCACCTTGGGCGTCTTCGGCGTCGCCTCCTTGACGTTGAGAGTCATCGCCACCTTGGGTGTCTTCGGTGTTTTTGGCTGCACGCTCTCGAGCTCTTCTTGCTTTGAGTTTAACAAGTCCAAATACATCTCCTTGAGCGCGTCGCTTCTCTTGCGCTCCTTCAACAATGCTCGTCGGCTCAACTTGAGCGCCTTGTGCAACTGTTCCATTCGAAGACTCACGCCCGTCTTCTTGCCGTTTCTGCGCTTACGAGACTTGCACTTGACGATGATGGACTTTGCGGGAGACGGAGACGGTCCGTGCGACGCGTCAGAGTCAACTTTGTCCGTCTCCATCTCGGCATCCGGCAACGCGGCGAGAGCTTGGTCGTCGGACAACCATTGGTCGACGCGCTTCTTCGCACTGAGCGGCGTCGCAACCTTGGTGAGGGCACCGTCGAGCTCGCTCGCGGCGGCAACGTCCTCCTCCGCCTCGGCTTCCAGAAGTTCAACGACTCGTAGAATATCATCGCTCGTCTTGTCCTCGGCAAAGATGCCTTCGAGCTCTCGCGGAGCGGCTCCCGGCGTGGAGCGGAAAAGGTTCCATCCATCGAGATTCAACGCTGCTGGAGACGCGGCAGAAAAGTCCGGAGCGACCGGGGTGTTGTGTGGAGCCGGCGGACGCTTGAATTCAGAGCTCGGCGTCGCCGCAAAGTTCATGTGGCAGACGATGTTGTCGAGTCGGCCTTGAGGAGTGAGCGCGGGAACGCTCTCTGTCTGATCGATGTCGTCGTCGGTAGCCATGGGCGTAGAATCCTTCGGAGATGCCGCGCTCGAAGACATGGATCTTCTTCGCGTGGACACACGCGGTGTATCGTTACGCTTCATGCGGCTGCCGCTGCGCGTAAAGGCTGAGTCGGGCGTTTCCTGTTCGTCGCCGTCCTCCACTGCCTTGAAGGAAATGCTCGATCGACGCTTCTTGCCGCCAGAGCTCACCTTTTCACCATCTTCAATCGGCGGCGCTGGAAGCGCCAACGGCGGCGGTGCTGGGGCGGGAAGCGCCAACGGTTTCTTCCCCGCGCTCTTCGGCGAGCGCGAGGGCGAGCGACGCGCGCGCGGCGATCGCGGCTTGTTGAGATCAATCGGCGCGATGCGCCCGCAGAGCTCCACTTTGCCGTTGTGCGGCGCAATCCACTTGATCGCCTCAAGCTCTTCCGCACCCGCAAAAGAGATGGACCTGCGTCGAATCGTACTCGGTCGGCACGCGAGGCGATTCTCCGGCGCTTTGAGCGCGCTCTTGGCTGGAGACTTTGGAGTCGCGAGCGCTTGTCCGACGGGGGTACCATGCTGCGCGTCTTCTTCGTCCAAAGCTCCATTCGGAAAGTCTTCACCCATCATAGTCTTATCAGTCGGCGTCCCCACCGGGGATTTCGTCTTCGCCGGACTCGCCGTTTCGCTCCTTTTCTTCGGCGTCGGCGTTCCGAGAAGCTTGCTCAACAGCGAAGATCTTCTCGGCGTCGCGTTTTTCTTTGGCGTCGGCGCCTTGTTTTCATTCCCCAGCGCAGCCGCACCCTTCACCGGCGACGGAGACATCGGCGGCGTGTTCCCCCCGTTCACGTTCTCTTTCAACGGAGATCTCATCACCGATTCAACCAGTTCCGCGACGGCGCGTTCGTACACAAACGTCGCCACGTCTTCGCTCGTCAGGTGAATGCCGATTCGGTCTCCATCCTTCAATCGCACCGCCGTCTCCACGTCCAAGATGGCGTCGTTCAGCGACACCGGGTTCAGCTTGCTCATGTTCTTCAACACCATCTCTCCATCGACCATCTGAAACACCGCGTGTCGTCTCGACACCGCCGCGCCGTTCAACCGCACGTCGCTTCCTTGTTGTCTTCCGATGACAAAGGGTGCGTCGCTTTGCAATTCATACGAGGATGCCGACGACGGTGATTCCGACGGCGCCGGCGGTGTCTTCGCGACCGCCGCGGGCGACGACGCGTCCACCCGTCGCAATCGTCCGCAAATCGCGCTCATGTTATTCAATCCCTTCAATCGTCGTCGTCGTCGTCGTCGTCGGCGTCGAACACTGACCGTCGTCGCGACTGAGAGGGGGAAGAAGAAGGAAAAAAGCGAAAAAAATGATGATTACGTTCAACGCGTGTGTCGGTTGGTATTCCAAGACATTGAAAAACGACGACGTCTGACTGTTTGAGCATATTGAAGGGGTCAAAGTCGGTTGATGACAAGGCGAGCGCTACGGTACGCGGGCGTCTTCTTTGTCGTCGTCTTCGTCGTCTTCTTCGTCGTCTCGCCTCGCCTCGTCAGAGGGACTCACGCCTCGTTTTCGGGGGCGTCAGCCACGGCGGAGGGTTGGATGACGATTTGGTCTTCGTCCGCGGCTCGGTCCGAGGACGACATGCCGAGCGGGACGAAGGCGCTGGCGCCCACTTTTAAATTGGAAAAGAGAGCGGCCGCCTTCTCGGCTAAACCCTTACCACGACCCATTTCGAACCCGCGAGTGCCGTCGGGACCTTTGGTAATCTTAAACTGGGAACCGGAAAACTGGCTGTCTCGGTTGACGCGCTCGCGAGGCGAGTCGGGTCGGGGCGGGGGCGCGTTTGGATCGGCCGGCGCCGCCGAGAGCACCTTGACTCTTCTCGCAGAAAATTCATCGGGTTTTCTCCCAACTTGAAGCGAATACTCGAGCTCGTCGCCGACGTTTAACCGCACCGACGGACCGTCGATTTCGGCGCCGTGAACAAAGGCTCGACCGCTTTCTCCCGTGCCCGGATCGACGTGCTCGACGACGCCGTATAAACCCTCCGATTTGGAGCTCGTCACCTTGCCTACAAAGCGCATGATTTCCACCTTGCATGCCGATTCGAGTCCGGTGCGATTGTCGGTGCGCACACAAAATTGAACTAAATCACCCTCGCGAGGGTTCGACTTGGCTTCCAAGAGACCGGCGCGAGTAAAAGTAAACTCTCTCGTTTCCCCGCCGGCGAGCTTTTCTTCGACGACACCCTTTGGCGGCGACGGAGTAGTCCCGGCGCCCCCTTTGGATGGGAAACCCTTGACAAAGAGAAGTTTCGTCTTGCACACCCCTCTCACGCGACGCTCATCGACGGTTTCAAACACCGCGCTTCCCTTGGGGGCGAACCGAACGCCTGAAGCCACCGTTTTGTTCGTTCTCGGTTCCGTGGTCACCCTAAACCGCACCTCTCGTCCCACTCGCGCCTCGTCTGGCTTTTCAGCCAACTCGCTAAAATGAAAAAACAAATCCTTCGTCCTAGAACAACACTTAATGAAACCATAACTAGCCTTAATAATGCTAATAACACCAAATTCTTCCTCCACGACCGCCTTTCCTCGGTTCCAATCGTCCCCGTCGGCTCCCGAAGCGGCGCCAGAGTCGCTCTTATCCTCCCGCGCGGGAAACGCCTCGCGAAGGCTAGACGCCCTCAGGGCGCGCGAATACGGATCGTACATGAGAGTAAACTTCACCTTGACGCCAATGTTGAGCTTGGATAAACGACACGCATCGTCAAGATCCTGACCGTTAAACTCCAACTCGTCCGTCATCGCTTCCTCGTCGATATCCTTCGATTCGTCTTCGCCTTTGCCTCGGTCCTCCGCGCCCGGGTCTGGCGGCGGTCCCGCGCCCGGGTCTGCCCCGTCCTCCACGCTCTCCGCGCTCGCGCCGTCGTACACCAACCGCCCCCCGTACGCATCCCGCTTCATTTTCCCTCTCAGCGTCCTTCGCACCACCCCAATCACGTCGTGTTTCAGCGCTCGCCGACGAATCTCAGTCTCCTCCCGTCTCTGCACGTCAAACGCGTTGAGCTGCCCGTCGCCCTTTGGACTCGGTCCGACGACGAACGACACCAAATCACCCGGGTCCAACCCGGGTTTATCCCTCCCCGCGAGTTCTTTGTGAAACTCGCTCGCGTGAAAGAACACCTGTCGCTCCGTCGACGGGCGTTGGCGACGCGATCGACGCCCGCCGTCGTCGCCTCGTCCCGCGTTCGCGTCCTCGTCGCCCTCATCCCCGCCGTCTCTTCGCCCTCCGCACCGGATGAACCCGAAGGATTCTTTCAGCGTCACCACTCGCCCGTATTCCCTCTCCCCTTGTCCGATCGCCCGTCGTCGTCGTCCTCCACCGGCACCGACGGCGTTCTCCATCGGCGGCTCCCCCATCGTCGTCCTCACGCAGACGCACACACAGAGAGACGCGCACACACACACACAGACGCGTTCACACACACGGACGCGCACACACAGACGCGAAGACGGACCCGACGACTCGCCACCGCGGTAGCCGTCCTCTGCCGCAGCGCCTCGTCGTCGTCGTCGATCTCGTCCGCGCGGTGTGTGTGCGTGTGCGTGCGTGCGTCGACGCAAAACTTGATCATGTGTTATAGTAGAACATATCGGTTTATGTGTATTTACAGTATGTATTTACTAGACGCATTCAATGTATTTAGTGAACTATCATTGACTTGAATTGAATGGAACGGAATCGAACGGAATCGGATGGAATCGCGCGCGCGGGAGAAGCAGTCGCGACGTGAAGGACGACGACGACGACGACGACGGGTCGGGCGACGACGACGATGGGTTGGGCGATGACGTCACCGCCCGCGCGGGTCGGTCCCGCCGGCGCGAGAAACCGTGGACGAGTGAGAGGAGGACGACGCGGGCGGACGCGGGAAGGATGGATGGCGACGACGCCGATCGAGGCGGGGACGAGAGACGCGGACGGACGACGATCGGGCGGTCGAACGGGGATGAGAGATGGGGTTCGAACGATGGCGGTGACGACGTCGTCGACGACGGATGGTGTGGACGCGAAGAGCGAAGAAGCGAGCGCGCGGGACGGAGACAAAGGCGGAGGGAACGCGAGCGACGCGGCGGATGTCGCGACGGTTCCTTCAGTGGTGGATTACGTGGTGAAGCGAGGGGATACGCTGTACGAGATCGCCACGACGCACGGAACGACGACGCAGGCGATCGCTGAGGAGAGCGATATAGGGATTCGCAGAACGATTGAAGTGGGCGAGACGTTGCGCGTGCCGCTCGACGCGCGGCGAGCGTCCTTCGCCGTTCGCTCCAGGTACGGATTGGTGCCGAAGCAGTCAACGGTTGGAACGACGCCGGCTTCAAAGCGAATGAGTTTCTTGAAACGATCGATCAGCGCGCTGGGACCCGAAAAACGCACCGTTGAAGTTGTCTCGTGGTCGACTCCGGTGTCGCTGGCGCACGCGACGCGGGCGCACGCGTTTGGATCTGGCACAATTTTAGCCTTTGGTCTTCTCGCCGTCTTCTCTCAAGCTCGATCGAATCGAGTGAGAACGCGCGTGGCGTCCGCACTGTCGACGAAAGCTGCGCCCACTGATGAAAGTCTCGCCGAGTCGCCGCCAACTAGTGAACGCGCGTCGTCGAGCGTCGACGCGCTCAGAGACGACACGCGTCAAGCTACGGAACCCGTAGAGTCAGAACGACCGGACGTGGTCAATCCTTCGGAAGAAATCGAGTACAAGACGTCGACAACGCTTGCCCAAGAGGCGGAGTCAACGCAGATGGCGTCAGAAACGGAGACACCCCTCGAGAGAGTCGCGGAGGAGACTGGTTCCGCAAAGGAGGATGTGGCGTCGGCTACAAAGGATGAAGAGACGGACACGAAGAGAGAAGGACGCGAAGCTTTCGTCGAAATGAATGCAATCTCGGGCGTGAAAACGACAGCAATCGTAGTCGATGTCGATGAGATGGAGTCAAAAGTCGAAGAAGTGGTTTCCAAGGGACGAGAAAAAGAATCGCCAAAGCGTCGCGAAGAGCGCGTTTCAAAACTTTCTCCAAAGAAGAAACGCAGCGCCAGTCAGTCTCGAAGACGATTGAGCACACCGAACGTGCGAGTAGATGAAGTAGAAGACCTTGGCTACCTCCCAGCCGCGCTCATTGGGAAGGGTGTCTACGTCGCACAGGTGGCTTTCGACTTTACTAGAGCGTTGATGGACAAGGCGTTCAAAAAGCTTTCTTCTTGATGGACAAATAAACAATTTTGTCGTGTACATTACACAACTTGTAATTTTTCAACTCGTACAATGTGCTAATCGGTCCGCAACACAACGCGCTAATTATCAATTCGAAACAAATAAACGGTCCTCGTTAAGCTTTCGTTTTTGGAATGAACTCGAGGAGCCAAATGTTCTCGTCCGCCTCGGAATTTTCTGAAAACGTTCTCCTTTTTTCCTCAAAGTATTCGTCAATCAACTCGAAGAAATAGGCATCGTGCAACAGGTTTTCACGAAAATGATAGGCAAAATAAACAACTCCATCCTTCGCGACGAGCGCCTTGAGCGTCTCAGCCAGAGCACGCATCGTTTCGTGCGGTTGATGATAAAGAACATCCGAGACGATGACTACATCGAATCGCTCCCCCGAGAACGCGTCCAATTTACCCCAAGCGCACGCGCGGACGTCAACGGGAGCGTCACCGTACCCATCACGTTTGTTTTCATCCACGTTTAGGCGCAGCAAATCCAACTCGGACGGAAGATCCGTCAGCGTGACTGACTTTGCGCCCAATCGAGAGCATACGAGTCCCGGCAAGCCCGTTCCCGCGCCGAGTTCGATGACGCTTTTCCCTCGAATCGTCGTCGCCACCTGCGACTCGCACAGATATTCGCAAAGTCGAGGACACGAGTCCCACACCCAACGCGCCGTGGGATCGACGGCAATCTCTCCATCTCGGTTTTGGTGTACGGTGATGACGGAGGAAGACACAGCCGCCACCGATGGTGTCGTTTCATCCTCATCCTCACCGTGGTCGTCGTTCTTCCGTGACGCCGCCGCCTTATTTTCCACGCGAAAGCTCACGCTCGCGGCTCGACGATCCACCCCGGCCGTCGCCACGTCGCTCGCCGAGAGGGAACGCGTCGACATCGGGGACGAAAAGTAGCGTTCGCTCGCTCTTCAGGTGTCGATGGCGTGAAAGCGTCTTTGTTCACAGAGAGTGTGTGTGTGTTTTATTAAAAATTGGTGGTGGTATGAATGAGGGTTCCTAATGTTGCATGCGAAGCGTCTACTTGCCCATTTGCGCGGCGACTTCCGCGGCGAAGTCTTCGTTGCGCTTCTCGATGCCCTCACCGAGGTTGAAGCGCTCGAAGCGGCGGATGGAGATCTTCTCGCCAATCTCCGCGGTCGCCTCCTTCACGAGTTCTTCAACAGTCTTGGAAGTATCCTTGATGAAGTCCTTCGTGACGAGCGCCTTTTCATTCACCAGCTTTTCAATGCGGCCGTTGACAATCTTCTCGCGAATGTTCTCCGGCTTGGAGAGGAGATCCTCCTTTTGCATCTCAATTTCGCGTTCGCGAGCAACCATTTCTTGGTCGGCGTCGGACGGGTTGACGTACTCGACTTCCGGGCACGCCGCGACTTGCATGGCAAGATCGTTGGCGAGCTCCTTGAAGCGGTCGCCGCGGGCGACAAAGTCAGTCTCGCAGTTCACCTCGAGGAGAACACCGATGCGAGAGCCGGCGTGGATGTAAGAGACGACGGCACCTTCGGCGGCGATGCGGCTCGCCTTCTTGTCGGCGGACGCCATGCCCTTCTTGCGCAACCAGGCGGTGGCTTCTTCAACGTTGTTTCCAGTTTCTGCGAGCGCCTTCTTGCAGTCCATCATGCCAGCGCCAGTGGCGTCACGAAGTTGCTTGACGAGCTTGGCATCGACCTTGACAGCCGGAGCGTCAGCCTTCGGTTCTTCCTTCTTCTCTTCCTTAGCCGGCGCCGGTTCGGCAGCCTTCACCTGAGTTTGCGCGGCGACTTCCGCGGCGAAGTCTTCGTTGCGCTTCTCGATGCCCTCACCGAGGTTGAAGCGTCGGAAACGACGGATGGAGATCTTCTCGCCAATCTCCGCGGTCGCCTCCTTCACGAGTTCTTCAACAGTCTTGGAAGTATCCTTGATGAAGTCCTTCGTGACGAGCGCCTTTTCATTCACCAGCTTTTCAATGCGGCCGTTGACAATCTTCTCGCGAATGTTCTCCGGCTTGGAGAGGAGATCCTCCTTTTGCATCTCAATTTCGCGTTCGCGAGCAACCATTTCTTGGTCGGCGTCGGACGGGTTGACGTACTCGACTTCCGGGCACGCCGCGACTTGCATGGCAAGATCGTTGGCGAGCTCCTTGAAGCGGTCGCCGCGGGCGACAAAGTCAGTCTCGCAGTTCACCTCGAGGAGAACACCGATGCGAGAGCCGGCGTGGATGTAAGAGACGACGGCACCTTCGGCGGCGATGCGGCTCGCCTTCTTGTCGGCGGACGCCATGCCCTTCTTGCGCAACCAGGCGGTGGCTTCTTCAA